>Ga0222422_100047_pt1 | contig 193585 bp, 157 predicted proteins | sample 3A1ome_FD_182469 | JGI IMG/M metagenome (GOLD analysis project Ga0222422, IMG submission 182469) | Enriched microbial communities from leaf-cutter ant dump, University of Wisconsin, Madison, United States - 3A110A (version 2) | ecosystem: Environmental > Terrestrial > Nest > Insects nest > Nest...
CCCACGGACCGCGTACATCACCTCAACCGCACGAACAAACGATTCCGACAGCGAACCCGCAAACAACAGCAAAGCCTCACCCTCAATACGCATCACGCGCGCGCCGGTAGCCAGGATTTCAGTGCGGAGGTTATCCGGGGGAGACGGGCTGTCCATGCCTGATTGTTCCTTAATTTAAGCCGTGCAGGGTGGCACCGAAGCATGGGATTGTAACAGATCAAAGCCTTGATTGATCTTGTAAAAAATCCGAGCGCATATGGAAGAAAAGTACAAATATTGTCAAGCGGCTGGTTTGAACAGCGCCGAAGATTGCACATGTGCACGGTGCTTTTCAGGGGAGGTCCATGACAATTTTTGCACTGCGGTAGCGGCCTTGACGTATCCAAATAGCGAATGTTAGATGAAAATCACTCTTGGAAATGGTGTTTTATGAACCGAATTGGCATTTACCTGTTTTGGGATAAGTCCGGAATTGTCAGCCCTCACGTTACAGTTGCACTGAATGCTTTCAGGCCGCATTTTTCCCGGATTGTGGTGATCGTCAACGGCACGCTGCCGCGCGAGAGCCTGCAAATCCTGAGAGAGCATTCCGATTCGGTTATCGCGCGTCCAAATACGGGCTTCGATGTCTGGGGCTATAAGCATGTCATCGAAGCGATCGGTTTCGAGCGACTGAGCATGTATGAGGAGGTGGTGTTATTCAACTATACCTTCTTCGCGCCAATCGGTGACCTGGGGGCCATGTTCGCTGATGCCGACAAGCATGATGTCGATTTCTGGGGCGTAACGGAATACCGTGACCATAATCATCATTTCGTCCAGTCTTATTTCATCGCCATTCGCCAATCGATCCTGAAAAGCGATTTGTTCCGTGATTACTGGACCAATATGCCGATGATCAACAGTATTGATGAATCTATCGAGCATCATGAAAAAGCGTTTACCCGTGTTTTCAGCAATGCGGGTTACAAGTGGCGTGTATGCTACGAAAACGCTGAGGATGAGGTCGGAAATACAACCCTGGCCATGCCGGATATCCTCATCCGTCGTGGCTGTCCGCTGTTGAAATATCGGGCGCTGGCCTTTCCGGTAAATAATCTGCAGGCGCGTGAAGGGACGCATCCTACCAAAACAATTGAGACTATCCGGGAAGTTTCGGATTACGACACCAATCTTCTGGAACAATACCTGGTTCGTGTCATTCCGCCGCAACAATTCGCCGCCAACTTTTCGACAGTCAGGCTTTCAGGCGCGGTAGCCGGCGCCTGGCCACAGGAAACCAGGGTGGCGGTCGTTTTGCGGCTGTCCGATCCTGATCAGGTCGCGTTGCTGGCCAAAAAATTGATGCCGTTGCTGACACGCGGGAATGTGTGGCATCTCTATCTGAGCGTTTCCGAAGCGGCCCTGGCGGAAACGTTTCTAAAGATGGCAGGCATTGAAACGGCACATACAATTCAGGTTCAGGCGGAAACAGACCAGGCGACCCACATACTCCTGCGCGATTTCGCGGACTCCATCGCGGCATCCGAAGTGGATTATATCTATTATGCTTCAACCTATGAGCATGGACGCAAGATTAATTCATGGGCGCGTAATCGGATAAATTTCTATGTCGGAAATCTGGCCGGTTCGGACGCGGCGCTGGAAACCGTCATGAACCTATTCTCCGAGAAGCCGCATATTGGCGCTGTTGTTTCGCCGCAAGCCTATTATGCGGACCGGCTGGAAGAAAGCTATTGGGGACCGTCGCGCAAGGATTGCCGCGAACTGGCGACGGTGCTCGAGGTCGACGCCTGGATCGAGGAAATGACTCCCTTGATGGCGGCGGGCCAGACACTCTGGCTGCGGAGACAGAGCTTTGCCGACCTGCTGGCGGATTATCGCAAAGCGCGCGCACAGCTTCCGGAGATGGATGACGATATTTTCGGTTATGCTTTTGGCCGCATCTGGCTTTACCTGGCGGCGTTGCGAGGGCAAGGCGCATGGCGTGTGATTTCTGATGAGGGCCTCAGGGAAAATTTGTCGGGCCTGGAATGGGGCGCCTTTAAGAACATGCAAGGCACCAGTATTGTCCGTTCCGAAGCGGCGCAGGTACGGGCGGACGCCAAAGCCCGAATAGACGCGATGACCACGGCCATGGCCACGCTGGCGAAACAGGCCGAGGATCTGAAAAAGGAACGTGATCAGGCCGTGGCCGCCGCAAAGCACGAGGTCAACCGTTTCACCACATCCGGCAAGACGAAGAACGAGCCGATCCGTATCGACATGAATATCGACAAGCTGCTTGAAGAAAACCAGAAACTCAAGGCCAGCGTAATGAGCCTGACGGCTGATATTGACCATTTGCGTGGTGATGCCGGACGAGTGAAGCGCGGATCATGAGCGGATCACGAATGGAGTCCGCCCGATGATTGTTCATACAGCGCCTCTCTTACCTGAGCGTTTTCAGCGGCGGTATGTTTTGCTTTATCTGCAGGGGCTATGGCAGTTGCAGTTGTGTCGACATATGTTTTCGCAACTGCCGGACATTGAATGGGTTGTATGTATCGAAGCCGATAGCGCCACGACTCTGAAATTAAGCGAAACCTTCGCCGCGCCATCGAATGTCACCTATATTTATCATCTGCACGATGTTTACCTTCGTCTCGATGTGTTCTCGGCGGTAATATCGACCTGGGCCGTACCGCATCGCGCGCACACCAGGGGTATCCTGCTTTACAGCGCTTGTGCGCAATTGGGTATTCCCGTATTTGAGCTACAGCACGGTCTGTTTCAGGTCGGTGTCAATTACCAAGAGCGTGCGAGCATCGTCGGCGACGGGTTTTATGGAGCGGCTTCGGCTCTGCCTGTGCGGAATTTCCACGATAAACTCCTGGCATGGAGTGGTGAAGGCGCCATTGGTTATCCGGGCTTTTTCAATCTCAGGGCGGGAAAGGATGCCGGCTATTGCTTGATCCTCAGCAATATGCACTGGAATATATACGGCGAAATTGATCAGACGCTTTTCTTTGAAGGTGTGCTTGCCACAGTAGAGGCCCACCCGGATATCCGTTTCATATGGAAGCCGCATCCGGCGGAAGTTTCCAAGCGGACCGCTAAATATTTCAAACCGGCAAGTGAAAATGCCTACGCTAACCTCGTGGTTATGACAAATAATGTCATGGCGGCGCAAGAGTTGACGACCGAAGACCTGATACGTGATTGCAGTTATGCCATCTCCAGCATATCCACGGTTTTGATGGAACTGGAAATGTACCATAAAAAGGTGGCGGTTTATGCACCAGCCGTTGCCTCAGGCCTCTGGCAACAGCTACGGACGGTCAGCAAATTCGTTTATCCGGGTGAATTGTTGAAACTGTTCCCTAAATTGGCAAGGAAATCGAGCCGCGAGGGCCTGTTCGAGAGCGGTATGTTACAACCATTCTCACCAGTGCGGCTTCGGCAGGAACTAATGAGTTTGATGCCCGGACATCCACCTGACAAAAGGGATGTTGCCCGCGTGATTGCACCTCTGCTAAGCAAATAAGTGCCTATGATTCATGCTGGAATAGTGGAGCACGGTAAAAACAGGTAGTGGGGCGCAGAGGTCATATCAACCGACCTTAAACCAGACTCTTTCAGAAAAATTGCCAGATAACGCGAATCGTCCCGGTTGTGTTCTCGCCGGGTGGTACATCCAACTCTCTTAAAGCCAGGCTCTGGCGGGAATAAATTCCATGGAAATAGTCAAGCTTGTCATCTGGGATCTGGACGAAACATTCTGGTGCGGCACGTTGTCGGAAGGCGGCATTGAGGCAATCGCTGACAATGTAGCCCTAATCAAAACGCTTACAGACAAAGGTATAGTTAACTCGATCTGTTCCAAGAACGATTTTGACAAAACCAAGGCTGCGCTCGAAGAACTGGGCGTGTGGGATCTGTTCGTGTTTCCGTCGATTGACTGGACGAACAAGGGCGTGCGCGTCAAGCGCATCATTGATGCCATGCAACTGCGTGCGGTCAATGTGCTTTTTGTCGATGACAATATCAACAATCTGAAGGAAGCCGAATTCGAATGCGCCGGGCTTCAGACCGCCTTGCCGGACCAACTGCCTGACCTGATCAAAACGCCGGCCTTTGCGGGTAAGAAAGACCTCCAGCATACGCGCTTGCAGCAATACAAGATACTGGAACAGAAGGCGGTCGCGCAGGCACAAAGCGGCTCGAATGATGAGTTTCTCTACCAATCCGATATCCGGGTCAATATTGTGCGTGACTGGGCGGGGGAAATCGACCGTGTTCATGAGATTATCAATCGCACTAACCAGCTTAATTTCACTAAAGTCCGTCTGGAGCGCGATCAGGTCGAACAGCTTTTGAAAACAGCCGACGATAGTGGGCTGGTGCATGCCACTGACAAATATGGCGACCACGGCTACATCGGTTTCTTTGCCGTCAAGGACAAGGTGCTGCAACAATTTGCCTTCTCCTGCCGTATGATGGGGGCGGGCATTGAGCAATATGTGTATTCCGAACTCGGCTTCCCCAGGCTGGAAGTCGTTGGCGAAGTAGCAAATGAAGTCAATGCTTCAGACAGGCCGGGCTGGATAAATCAAAGTTTGGTGGCACCTGATCCGGAAGCGGGGTTACGTAATACGAAGCCCCTGGCGCCGGGGACAAGTCAAACGACGAAGAAAACGCCCAAATTGTTTATTTACGGCGGCTGTATTCTTCGCCCCATCCAGGCCTATGTCCAGCGCCAACTTGATGACGTAAGCTTTATAGAAGACGTGTCAGGCGCTTTTCTTTTGCCGGCTTTGAATCTGGCCGGCATATGGCGCTATGATGAATTGCAACGTGCAGAGTGGACAGACAGTTTCACGGGATTCCACCCAAAATCTTACGACAGTGCCATAGCCGCCGACGGTGTCGATTATCTGCTGATCAGTTTGGTTGGGGAATTCAACATCTGGAAGTATACGCGCAAGGATAATCCGGATATTTGCTTTTATGCCTCGCGTCCGGATCCGAAGGTGATTTCGAGCGACCTGCTCGACAACTTCACGGCAGCGCGGGTTTCAGATGATGATATTCTGCGCGAGATGCGTTACCTGGCTGACCATTTTGAGGGTACGCTGATTATTTTGACGGCGCCTGAGTACCAGATTCCTGGCCAAGGGGAAAGTGAGGAGTATTGGGCGCGAATCCGGTTGAACAAGGCCGCCGAAATCCTGGCGGCGGAAAAAGCGAATATACGCCTGCTGGATATGCGCCATTACATGAACAGCGCGGCCGATTCATTAGATGGTACCCCGTCCCATTATAATCGCCAAGTGGGCTATAAACTGGCGATGGGGTTGCTCGAATTGATGGGGGAGCGTGCAGGGAAAGAAGAGGTCAGAAACGAACCGCCTTCGAATGCTGTCAGGAGAAAGTCCCCTATTAATCCCACAAGGACGGATGATGAACCTGAGTATGTGGCCTACATTCGCAACGGATACTTCCACTGTGAAATTACGATTGCCAATACACAGAAATACGAATTCAAGTTCATTTATAGACTTGGGCGAAAAACCTTAGAGGAAACCGGATATATAGCAGACGCGCACTTCAGACGCGCATTGACTCACACCGGCGACTACTGGGTTACCGTGTCCGTCCGAGAAAAAGGTAACCCCTTTAAGGAATACCGCTTCCACACAACGCGCATCCCTTACACGGAGCATGTGCTGGCCAATTACATTGATCCGAAACTGTCGGACTTTGAAGACCATTTGCGTGGTCTGACGCCGTTTTTCTCGCAATATCCAGCCAGCATAAAGCTTCGCCGTCATTGGACACAGCAATTGCTTTTCCTCAAGTCCCATGGCGTGACGATTGCCGATTATTTCAAAAGAAAAGGCATTACGGATGTCAGCCTGTATTCAGATCAAGATTTGTATCCGGTGATCTTGGAAAGTCTGGAGGGGGTGGACTATCGGTTGCGCTACAAGTTCACGGATGACTGGTTGCATAGACTTCAACTGGGCGCTGGCTTTGGCTCCGGGCATATCTTTCACGAATGGAACGACGCCTGGCTGGGGCCACTGGATACTGTGTTGATCGCAAAGCAGGACATGGCTTTTTTCGGCGGCGACACTGCGGCCAGAGTCAAGGCCACGCAGGCGAAGGTGCTGCGGATTGACGAGGTGCTGGACGAATTGGTCACGGATCTCCTCTTCAACAAGATACTGCCCCAGACACTGGCGGAAAAAAACATGGCTGTTCCCATCATCGTATTCGAGGTGCCGAACAACCAGCCTAGTTTCGTGTGCATGACACCATCAGACAGGCAGGTTTCCAAGTTCGAAGATTCGGCAGTTGTGCTGAAAGCCAGAAAGGAAGCGTCGGACGCGCTTCCCTCAGTCTGGAGGGATGTGCCGCTTGAGGAGTTGGAAGAAACCTTGAAGCAGCCGGATTCTCATCGCCTGCCGGATGACGTTTCGTCTTGGCGCGATGTGTCCGGCAAGTATCTGAATGTGGTACAGGGCCGCAGAAAAACCGTCGGGCAACCGGACACGTATCAAGGAACTATTTACCTCTTCGGAAACAGAGGCCTGTTTGGCAGAGGCGTAAAGGACGAGGATACCATTGCCAGCAGGCTGCAAGCCATCATGCCGGATTACCGCGTGGAAAATTACAGCAATTACTGGGGGGTTCATGAATGGGAATCGGCCGCGCTGGGGCGCTTAATACAATCCATTGACTTTAAGCCGGGAGATATCATCTGTCTGCAGTTTGTATCAGGCATGAGAGAGCCTGTCCCGAGACCTCAATCCAAGGCGTATGTCGAGGCCATCGACAAGCCGTTGGTCAAAGTGGCCTGCGCGCCCCTGTTCCAAAATGCGAATCAGCCTGATCTGTTCTTATTCTCTTGGGGATCGCTCACCCCGTGGGGTAACGCACGAGTGGCGGAATTGTTGCGCGATACGATTTTAGAATTGCCTGGTCGATAGGGGGCAAGGCTGCAATCCGCAGCCTGCAAAAGCTCGTTGCGTCTACGTAATGAACTCAGCGGCCCTGTTAAAAGCGTCCTGACGTCGGTAAGGATTTATCCTGGAAGCCTGTGCTGGATGGTCTGTAAGGCTCGATCCGCGTGATATCCGGATTGACCATCCAGTCGTCGCGCATGACGTCGAGATTGGGGTTTGTAAAGCGGTCAGGCGCCTTGAGCGCCGCCCCCCAGCGGCCCCAGAATCGCTTGACGTCCTCGGTTTCGGAAATGCCGGTGCGACTGATGCCCTCGTGGTGGATCAGTTCGGCGCGGGGTTCGATGAGCACTGAATGACCCTTTGCCTGGGCGCGCAGACAAAAATCGACATCGTTGCAGACCACGGGGATGGTTTCGTCAAAGCCGTCCAGTGCGTCGAACAGGGCGCGTGTAGTCAAAAGGCAGGCGCCGGTGACGGCGCTGACCTCGCGCGGGTGGTCCATGATCCAGTGCAGATTGTCTTCCAGGCCGGAGCAGAAGCGGAACAGGTGACGGGCGCCCCCGCCATAAGGCACAAGGTTGATGCCGAGGTGCTGCATGGTGCGGTTCGGATAGCGCAGCATGGGGCCGATAATGCCGGCGCCGTTGTCTTCGAGCGTCAGCACCAGGCGGTCGAGCCAGTCGGCCTTTATCGCTTCCACATCGTCGTTGAAATAGAGCAGGTAATCTCCGGTGGCGTGGCGCGTGCCGAAATTGTTGAGCGCCGACCAGTTGAAACCTTCGCCCTCCCAGTGGACGACCTTGAATGTCTCCAGAGACCGATAAGGTTCCAGGAAGGCTTTGGCGGCTGCCGGGTCCGACAGGTTGTTGGTGACCAGTATGACCTCGAAATCGCCATAGGCGGTCAGGTCGGTCAGGCCCTTGAAGCAGCGTTCGATCACATCGAGGTGGCGCAGGCAGGTCGGGATGATCAGAGATACCCTGGGCGGCGTGGCGCGTACCGTCGGTGCTGCCGTCAGGGCTTCGGGCGGGCGCGGATGAATGGGGCGCGAACACAGCACATTGGGAATGTGGACGGTGGTCGGCGAACGGTTGGCAATGGCCTTGAGGAGTTCATGCTCACTGGCGATATCGTTGCCCAGGCTATCGGTCAGAAGCGCTTTCGATGCGCTCCACGGCCGGCCGATATAGTTCGACGTCTGGAGGAAGACCGGCGACCAGCCCGGCTTGAAGCGGGGCCGGGTTCGGCGGCCGCTTAAAAGACCATCTTCATCACCATAAACGAAGTTTGGTTTTTCTTTTGCTTCAAACGCCGCGCCGATATAGGCCAGCGTCCAGGGCAGCAGGATATCACCGGCATCGAGCACGGTCACGACATCGCCACGGGCTTCACGGGTAATGGCCTGCCAGATATCCGGAGCGTGACCGATCCAGCGCGCGGCAGGCGTCGTGATCGGCTGGGCATCTCCGGCGATCAGGATGTCAAGCCGTGCATAGGTCTGGGCGGCGAGGGAATCGAGGGTGGCCTGGAGCGCCATGGCATCCGTGTCCGCCGACACGATGACCGCGACGGTGACCAGCTTTTTGGCCTTCTTCTTCAGGGTGGCGGCCTGTTTGACCGACAGGGCCTCGGCGGTCTTCATCCAGTGATCGTAGCGAACACTGCCGACATAGGTAAATTCATTGCGCCACTCGTGCGTCTGGCCGTCCCTGGCATGGATCACCAGGCGGGCGACGTGCGCGCCCTTCGGCAGGGAAGTGACGTCGGTCTGGAAGAAAAAGCCGGAACGGCCGGAATTGACGACTTCCGGATGAGCGGTATGGACATCCGGACGCAGGATGCCGTAATGCGGTTCGCCGACCGGTTCGTCATCGATAAAGAGTTCCAGCCGATCGATGCCCGCCGGCGAAATGGCCCAGCCCTGGATCGACAGGATATCCGAAATCGCTCCGGCCTCGGCGGCGGTGGGAGAGTCGATATTGCCGATAATGCCGCCGCCACCGTTCACCGGTACGGGCAAGGGAGTGGCCTTTGCTTTCTTCTTTAGTTTCGCCAGATCCTTCAATTCGGCAAGCCGGGCCGCGTAGCGTGCGCCGGTGACTTCGAGATTGAAGTTGTCGAGGATATAGCGCTGGCCGGCTTTGGCGATGGTGTCCCGGAAATCCGCGTCTTCGGCCAGTCGCAGCATATGCCGGGCGGCATGGGGGATATCCGGATCGGCCCAGACCTGGGCATCGGCCAGCAGATAGGCGCCGCGCGGGATCGGCACCAGCTTGTAATCGACCACGCAGGCCGTGCCTTCATGAGCGAAGTCGAGCGTGCCGGAATAGTTGGTGACGACGACCGGTTTGCCATAGGCCATGGCCTCCGCGACGCAGCGGCCGAAACCTTCCGAACGGTGGAGCGACACAAAGGCGTCGGTCGCCTGATAAAGCCCCAGCACCTCGTCGCGCGTCAGGCGCTGCTGCATGATGGTGATGCGCGGATCGTCGCCGATCTCGTCGAGCAGGGTTTGCCACAGGTTGTTGCCCTTGCCGACATTCATCGCTTTCAGCAGCAGGTGTGCTTTCGCCGTGGGCGACGGAAAGGCGGCGCGGAAGGCGCGCACGGCCGCAATCGGGTTCTTGCGATCCATATGCGAGGCGGCGTCGAAGATGAACAGGAATGTGAAAGCGTCCTGCGGCAGGCCATAATAGGCCTTGGTGTATTTTGCGTCATCGACCTCCGGGACGCTGACGGGCTGCGGCATGGTGACGACCGGCACTTTCGCGCGGCTGCGGAAGGCCTCGGAGACGAATTCCGAGATCGCCCAGACTTCATCGACGATATTCAGCGCCAGGTCGAATTCCGGCGGCGCCTTTTCCAGTTCCCACGCCCAATAACCGATATTGTAACGATCCTCGAAGAAGGTTTCCCCGATATTGAAATAAAGGAAAGGGAAGATGTCGGCATTGACATGGAAGATGTTGAAATTGAACTCGGCTTCGTCCTTGACCCAGTGCTGTACGCTCATATCGCCGTTGCCGTGGCCGGCGGCATTCCGGTTGATGATGACGAAAGGAGTGGCAGCCGTATTGAGGGCGCGAGCCATCTCGCGGATTTGCTCGCCCATGCCGAATTCGCCATAGGCATAGCCGATGAGATTGGCGCCGAAGGTGGCGGATTTCTGCGTGGCGGTGGTGCGGGTTTTCAGCGTGCCTTGGGCCTTCAGCAGATCGTTGGCGACATCGCGCACCGCCCCGCCTTCCGATTTCAGGCTGTAAAGCAGGTCTTCCGGAAAGACGGCGGGCGGCAGATGATATTCCTCGCGCGCTTCCATGACGAACCAGGTGCCGAAATTGAAGCGTCCGCTGTAATCGCGCACGTCCAGTACGGTTTGCAGGTCCATCCGGCTCGACCAGACATAGGCCATCAGATTGGTAAAGGTGAAGCTGTCGAATGGCTCAAAACCCGGCGCAGGCGCGTTGAAATAGTCGATCAGGCCATCGGCACCGTCATGCGGACCGCTGGTCTTCGCCGCCGGCTTGTCCGAAGGGGCCTGCGTCAGGCGCGCGCGCGCCGAGGGCGGCGCCAGACGGTATTCGCGTTTGCCGCAACGCAGATAGTGGCTGAACGGATCGGTCCCCGCTTCATAGACATCGGGATAGATGGCCAGATATTTATCGACCGAAAAGGCGGGGGTCGGATCGAGGCCGCGCTTGTAACCGGCGCTCAGATAATCGCGCAGCAGCTTGGCATCGCTGAAATCGTCATTGCCGGCCTGTCGGGCATAAAACACCGGATCGAACTGTCCGCTGGCCTTGAGCAGGAAGTAATCGCGCCCGGTCTGGTAGGCCGCGCGCGGGCCGCGGGTGGCGGCGATCCGGGCCAGCCAGGTCAGGTCACGTCCGATAAAGGATTTGATCACCCGCGACGATTTATGGTTCTCGGCCTTGAGCGCCAGCACCATGGCGCGCTGTGCGGCCAGACCGTCATTCAGCGCAGCGATCAGGCGGTCATATTCGCTGAAACGCTCGGCATGGAGGCGCGTCTGCTCATCGAAAGCGGCCTTGAGCGCTTCCAGTTCCTGTTTCATTACCTTGTCACCGGTTTCGGTTTGGGTCTTGCGCCTGGTCACGGTCCTGGGGGCAGAAGAGGTCATCGGCGGAGGATGGATTTGCTGTTTTCTTTCATACCTTTATCCTCGCTGGAAAATGGCCCGCACGTCAACGAATTTCACAAATTCCCCACCGGGAAAGCGTTGGACCTCGGATTGCCAGCTCCGACAGTGGGCGCCCGTTACAATCGCCGAAAACAGCAAGGGATATCGCCGCTGGCAAGAGATGCAACGCTTTCCGGATACACAAGTGCCGGGGTGTGACTGGATGCGGATGGCAGCTTCATACTGTAAGGCGCGCTGATCGGTTCGCTCTGCCATGTTGTTTGCGGGCGGAGCGAACCGATCCGGCTTGAGCTTTAGATCACGTAATCCAGGCCATCTCCCAGGAAACCGTGGTCGAGCATATAGGCGACCACCTGCTCCGCCAGGTCTTCCGGTGTCTGTGCCGTGGTGTCGAGCGTCAGTTCCGGGGTTTCCGGCGCTTCATAGGGACTGTCGATACCGGTGAAATTCTTGATCTCGCCAGCGCGCGCCTTGGCGTAAAGGCCCTTGACGTCGCGCTTTTCCACGACCTCCAGCGGCGTCGCCACATAGATCTCGATGAACTCGCCTTCGCCCAGCAATTCGCGCGCCATCTGGCGTTCGGCGCGGAAGGGCGAGATGAAGGAGACAAGCGTCACCAGCCCGGCATCGACCATCAGTTTCGATACCTCGGCGACGCGGCGGATATTCTCCACGCGGTCGGCGTCGGTGAAACCGAGATCCCTGTTCAGGCCATGGCGGACATTATCACCATCGAGCAGATAGGTGTGGTGGCTGAGTGACAGCAGTTTTTTCTCGACCAGGTTGGCGATGGTCGATTTGCCGGCGCCCGAAAGGCCGGTGAACCACAGCACGACCGGCTTCTGGCTTTTGGCGGCGGCGCGCGTGGCTTTATTGACGTCGAGCGCCTGCCAGTGGACATTGGTGGCGCGGCGCAGGCCATGTTCGATCATGCCGGCGCCAAGCGTCAGGTTCGACACGCGGTCGATGACGATAAAGGCGCCCATCTCGTGGATATCGGCGTAGGCATCGAAGGCCACCGGTTCTTGAAGCGCGACATTGACCAGCGCAACCTCGTTGAGTTTCACCGTCTTGGCGGCCAGGTCGGCAAAGGTGTTGACGTCGGTCTTGTGCTTGATCTCGGTCACCGACGCCGAAACGGTCCTGGCGCCGATCTTGATCAGCAGGGTGCGGCCGGGAATCAGTTCCTGTTCGCTCATCCAGATCAGGCGGGCCTGGAACTGGTCGGAGACTTCGGGACGGTTGCCGATGGCGGAGATTACGTCGCCGCGCGAGATATCGATTTCGTCTTCGAGGGTCAGCGTGATGGCCTGGCCGGCGGCGGCGCTCGGCAGATCGCCGTCATAGGTGACGATGGATCTGACCTTCGATGACTTGCCCGACTGGGCCACCAGAACTTCATCGCCCGGACGGACCGTGCCGGAGGAAACGGTGCCGGAGAAGCCGCGGAAGTTCAGATCGGGACGGTTGACCCACTGCACCTGCAGGCGGAAGGGCTTACGGCTTTGGTCCTGATCGATTTTCACCGTTTCCAGATGCTCGACCAGGGTCGGCCCCTTATACCACGGCATCCTGTCGCTGCGGCCCAGCACATTGTCGCCATAACGGGCGGACATCGGAATGGCCTGCAATGTCTCGAAACCGAAACCGGTGGCAAACGCCTGATAATCGGCGGCGATCTCGTTGAAGACGTCCTGGCTGTAATCCATCAGGTCGATCTTGTTGATGGCCAGCACCACATGTTTGATGCCGAGCAGCGACACGATGAAGGAGTGACGGCGTGTCTGCGTCAGGATACCCTTGCGGGCGTCGATCAGGATGACGGCGAGATCGGAATTGGAGGCGCCGGTCGCCATGTTGCGGGTATATTGCTCATGGCCGGGGGTGTCGGCGACGATAAACTTGCGCTTGTCCGTGGTGAAGAAGCGGTAGGCGACATCGATGGTGATGCCCTGTTCGCGCTCGGCCTGCAAACCATCGACCAGAAGGGCCAGGTCGATATCGTCGCCGACCGTCCCGTGCTTTTTCGAGTCCTTTTCGATACTGGCCAGTTGGTCCTCGAAGATCAGCTTGGTATCATAGAGCAGGCGGCCGATCAGAGTCGATTTGCCGTCATCCACCGAACCGCAGGTCAGGAACCGCAACAGGTCCTTCTTTTCGTGCGTGGCCAGGTAATCGACCAGGGCCTGGGTATCCAGGGCGTCTTCCATAACAACCGCATTCATCAGAAGTAACCCTCGCGTTTTTTCTTTTCCATCGAACCGGCCTCATCATGGTCGATCAGGCGGCCGGAGCGCTCGGAGGTACGGGCCACCAGCATTTCGGCGACGATCTCTTCCAGCGTGGCAGCCTCGGATTCGACGGCGGCAGTGAGAGGGTAGTCGCCGAGCGTGCGGAAGCGCACGGATTTCATTTGCGGCACTTCGCCGGGGTTCAGCGGCAGGCGGTCGTCATCGACCATGATCCACTGGCCGCCGCGCTGCACGACCGGGCGTTCCTTGGCGAAATAGAGCGGCACGATGGGGATGTTCTCCATCAGGATATATTGCCAGATATCCAGCTCGGTCCAGTTCGAGATCGGGAAGACGCGGATGGATTCCCCTGGCTTCACGCGGGCATTGTAGAGGTTCCACAGTTCCGGGCGCTGGTTTTTCGGGTCCCAGCCGTGATTGGCGGTGCGGAAGGAGAAGATGCGCTCCTTGGCGCGGCTCTTTTCTTCGTCGCGGCGGGCGCCCCCGAAGGCCGCGTCGAAGCCGTGCGCCGTCAGGGCCTGCTTCAGGGCGTCGGTCTTCATGATATTGGTGAAGACGTTGGAGCCGTGGTCGAACGGATTGACGTTATTGGCCACGCCTTCCTGATTGGTGTGGCTGATCAGGTTCAGGCCCAGGCGCGCCGCGGTGTCGTCGCGGAATTTGATCATTTCGCGGAACTTCCACGTCGTATTGACGTGCATGAACGGAAACGGCGGCTTGGACGGATAAAACGCCTTCATGGCCAGATGCAGCATGACCGACGAATCCTTGCCGATCGAATAGAGCATGACCGGATTTTTGAATTCGGCGGCGACCTCGCGCATGATGAAGATCGCCTCGGCTTCGAGGCGGCGCAGGTGGGTCATTCTTTCAGGCGTAACAGGCATACAGGAAACCTCAATTCGAGCGCACCTTCTAGCCACCGCGTATTAAAGCCACAAACGTTTAAGGCTGGCGATACAGTTCAGCAATCCTAATCTATGGCCGGAGTCATGCGTTCTTGCGCACGGTTTCGTGGCCGAACGCCACGAAATGCGGGTTGGCGTAATCCCCGTCATAATAATCTGCGCTACCGCTGACGCTGCTTGAGCGCGGATCCTGAAACCGCTTGCCGTATTTGAGCGGCTGGCCATCGAGGGTTTCCACCCGGCCACCGGCGGCACGAAGGACGGCATCGCCCGCCGCCGTATCCCATTCCATGGTGCGGCCCATGCGCGGATAGATGTCGGCGCGGCCTTCGGCGATCAGGCAGAATTTCAATGACGATCCGGCGGCAACAAAATCGGCGACCGTATAGGCTTTAAGATATTCCTGCGTTTCCGCGCCGCCATGTGAACGGGAACCGACAGCGATCAATCCATGTTCCGGCTGGCGGACCGTGATCTGCCGCGCTTCACCGGTTACGCCGGCGGTCACATCGGCCATGAAGGCGCCCTTGCCCGTTGCTCCCCAGTAAAGCCTGTTCAGCGCCGGGGCATAAACGGCGCCCAGGACCGGTTTTCCATTTTCGATCAGGGCGATATTGACGGTGAATTCGCCGTTCTTGGAAATGAATTCCTTGGTGCCGTCCAGCGGATCGACCAGGAAGAAGGTGCCGGCGGTTGTCGGGAAACGGCCGGCGGCGGCTTCCTCCTCGGCGATGACCGGAATGCCGGGAGCCAGATGTTTCAGGCCTTCGAGGATAATCGCCTCGGCCTTCTGGTCCGCTTCCGTGACCGGGGAGGAATCGCCCTTTGTCGTGACGGTGAAGTCCGTGGCGTAGATGCGCATGATCTCGGCGCCGGCGGCCAGCATGATCGGGTTCAGGTCCAAGGGAGCCTCACTTGTCTTATACCTCCCCAACATGTTGGGGAGAGAAACCACGCGCCCCTGTGGCGCGTGGTGGTGGGGTCTTACTTTCCTTCGGTCATCCGACGCAACCGCTTATTCAGTTTCGCTTGTCACCTTGAGATCATGTTATTGCCCCGGCTCTAAATCTATCCCCCTCCCTGATTTTTGGTGCACCCTATGCGGATGGCTTTTGATGACCCTACAGCACAGGCACAACTGACTCCGGAAGCGCGGCGCGAACTTTTGCGCGCCTTTGCCGACCGGATGCTGCTCAAGGTCGCCGCCATGGACGATCCCGAAGACCTGCCGGGTGTCGAACGCGCCGTGCGCGTGGCCGCCGTCATCGAACGCCTCTACAGCCGCTGCGACCGCGCCGAGCGCCAAATCCGCGACAGGACGCCCGATCCGCGCAAGCTGGAGGCCGAACGTGCCGCCAATGAAAGCGAAGCTATCAAGGCACAGGTTTCCTTGGCCAATACACTGAAATGGGGTGACGAGCGCCGCCAGGGCCTGGGACATTGGTGGGACGATGCCGAAAACCTCACAAGGACCCCGGCTCAGGCTCCCAGTCCGGCTCCGGACCGCCCGCAAAAACCTGCGGCGCCAGAGCCTCAGGGCGCTTGGAAAAGCGTGTCTTTGCCGCCAGTCACCTATGTCGATTTAACCGACGATATCGAAGCCGCGCGCGCCGAACTGGCATTGAAAAGGCGCGAAGCGAAATTGGCGCCAATACCGCCGCCTGGCCATCCGCCGCTGAACTCAGGATAGCGAGTCGTCGTAAGTTTTCAGCACTCCACCACATTCACCGCCAGCCCGCCGAGACTCGTTTCCTTGTACTTGGCGCGCATGTCCTCGCCGGTCTGGCGCATGGTTTCGATCACCGCGTCGAGCGAGACGATGTGATGACCGTCGCCGTTCAGCGCCAGGTAGGTGGCGTTGATCGCCTTGATGGCGCCCATGGTGTTGCGCTCGATGCACGGCACCTGCACCAGTCCGCCGATCGGATCACAGGTCAGGCCGAGATTGTGCTCCATGCCGATTTCGGCGGCGTTTTCACATTGTCCGGGTGTACCGCCGAGCGCCGCGCAAAGGCCTGCCGCCGCCATGGAGCAGGCGACGCCGACCTCGCCCTGGCAACCCATTTCGGCCGCTGAAATCGAGGCGTTGGTCTTGTAGAGGAAACCGATGGCCGCCGCCGTCATCAGCAAGGTGCGGCTACCTTCTTTCGTGGCGCCGGGCACGAAGGTTTCGTAATATTTGATGACCGCCGGAAGCACCCCCGCCGCGCCATTGGTAGGGGCGGTGACGACGCGTCCGCCGGCGGCATTTTCCTCGTTGACCGCCAGGGCATAAAGGCTGACCCACTCGAAGATATGTGACGGATCGATGCGCGGGCCGCGTTCCTCCAGCCGTTCCTTCATCGCCCTGGCGCGGCGTTTGACGTTCAACCCGCCCGGCAGCGTGCCTTCGAGCGAGATGCCGCGCCTGATGCTGGCCATCATGGCGTCGTGCACCTGATCGATAAAGGCATGGGTGTCGGATTCCGCGCGGAAGGCCAGTTCGTTTTTCGCCACCACCTCGGCGATGGACAGGTTTTCAGCGGCGCAGATCGCCAGCAGTTCGGCGCCGGAAGCGTAAGGCCGGGGCAGGGTGATATTGCTGGAATGGGCCACCACGGTATCGCCGGTGATCGCCCCGCCGCCCACGGAGAAATAGGTGGCCGTGAAGGGCTTGCCGTGCGGATAGGTCGCCTCGAACACCATGCCATTGGAGTGTTCGGGCAAGAATTGCCCCATCATGAATTGCAGGTCGCCTTCCGGATCGAACGCAATGTCATAAAGGCCCGCCAGTTTCAGGCTTTGCGTGGCGCGGATTTCCGTCACCAGCGGCGCGATGGCCTCCGGATCGATACGGTCCGGCAACCAGCCGCTGAGGCCTACGAGGATGGCGGTATCCGTGGCGTGTCCCTTGCCGGTCAGGGCCAGGGAGCCATAAAGCTTGCAAACGACCCGCGACGGCTGGCCATGGCTGGCGGCTTGTTCGGCGAAATGGACCGCCGCCCGCATGGGGCCTACCGTATGCGAACTGGAGGGGCCGATGCCGATGGTGAACAGATCGGTGATGCTCAGGGCGGAGGGCATCCGGGTGCTGGCTATATCTGATGCGCTCTGGCGGTTCATTCCGGCGTTCCTGTTATTCCCGCATCCTGCCGCAATTTGCAGCGGCGAGCACGCGCGTTCAGGCCAAAAAAACGCTGCCTGTGGCGCTAGTGTTCCCACAGGCAGCGTATCCGGTCAATTTGGTTTCAAATGTATTTATCAGGGCGTCAACAGGATCACCACCCCTTGGGCGGGCACGGTGAGCGAAACCTTGCCCGCGCCGTTGCTGGCATAGGCGCCGCCCGCCACTGGATAGATGCCGGTGAAGGCGGCCGCCGGCAGACCGGTATCCGTGGTGATGACCTGAGCGCCGGCCGAGAGGTTCATGATCACCACGGCGGTTTGTCCGCCTTGCTTGCGCAAGAAGACCAGACTTGAATCACCAGCGGCGGATTTCAGGGTCAGGTCGCCGGATTGCAGCACCGGCCAGGCCGTGCGGACTGCATAGAGCGAGCGATAGGTTTCCAGCAGGGAACCGGTTACGCCATCCTGAGCGGCGACGTTATGGGTCAGGTAGTTGGCCGACAAAGCGCGGAAGGGCGATGCAGCCGAGAATCCGGCGGCGGGAGAGGTGGCGTCCCAGCTCATGGGGACGCGGATGCCGGCGTCGCCGCCCTCGCTGTTATCGGCCATGCCGATCTCTTCGCCGTAAAGCGCGAAGGGCGTATCCGAGGCGAGGATTTCGATGGCGGCGGCGATCCGGGAATCGCTGCGGGCGCCGAGGTCCGGCCACGGACGCGCGCCGGCAAAGGAATCGTGGTTGGAAATAAACAGCGGCAGCCGTATCCGGTCGGTGGCGCTGAGATAGGCCGCCAGTCCGGCATTAAGCTGGCCGGAGGTTGCTGTCGTCTTGATGTCGCCACCATGGAAGAAGGCAAAGGCCCCGCCGCAGCTTGTCGTGGCGGCATAGTCGGAGGGATGGTCGGGGGCTTCACAGACCATATAGCGGTTGGGATAGGATTTGATGACTGTCTGCGCCTGTTTCAGCAGGGCATGGTTTTCCGGCTGGTTATACCAGGTCGAGCCGCCGTTTTCGATCAGGGTTTCAACCGCATCGAAACGGAAGCCATCGACGCCGCGATTGAGCCAGAAACGCAGGTTGTCCATATGGTAAGCGATGACATCGGGGTTGCGCAGGTTGAAATCGGGCATCTGGTCGGAGAAGACGCCGTAATACCAGCCGGCGCCGGAAGGCCGCCAGCTCGGGCCGCTCCAGCCGTTCCAGCCGGGATTGCTGGCGTTGAAGATATACCAGTCGCGCCGCGCATTGCCGCTGTCGCTGACGGCATCGAGGAACAGTGTGTTTTCCGCCGATGAATGGTTCATCACATAGTCGAGCACGATGCCGATGCCGCGCTTGTGCGCCTCGGTGATCAGTTTGTCGAAATCGGCGAGCGAACCATAGGCCGGTTCGATGGCGCGATAGTCGGTGACCGCATAGCCATGGTCATGATCGGACGACGAATAGACCGGCATCAGCCACAGGCCGGTGACGCCGAGGCTCTGCAGATAGTCGAGTTTCGACATCAGGCCCTTCAGGTCGCCGATGCCGTCGCCGTCGCTGTCCTTGTAGGCGCGCACGAAGATTTCCATGAACTGGGCACGCCGGTTCCAGTTGGCGGGCAGGGCGCTGGCGGTGCCGTTGTCGGTGATGGTGGTGAGGTCGAGCGCATCCGATTGATGGCCCAGCCGCGCCACGGCAGCGTCGGCATCGGACGGCGAGGTGAAGGTGGTCAGGGTGTCCTGCACCACCCAGATATCCCCGCCGTCCACTGAGCGGTTAACATGCAGGTCGCGCATCGGGCTTTTGGCATCACCGTTATGGATAAGGAAGTTGAGATTGGCGTTGGCGGCGAGGAGCGGCACCGAAACCGTGGCCCAGCCGCCGGACGTGGCGCTGAAGGACAGCGGCGCGGTCCAGGTGGTGGCTGTTGCCGGCGAAATCGCCGCCGTGCCGGTCGTATCGTTCCACAGATGGACGCCCCAGCCGGCATAGTTGTTATCGGCCCGCTTGTAATGAATGGTCAGGGTGAGGGCGGTGGGGGAACGGCTTGAAGACGATGAGGCGCCGCCGCCACCCGATGATCCGCCGCCCCCTTCGCCTCCGCCACAGGCGCTCGCCAGAACAGCGATAATAACCAGCAGGACCGCGTGCGCGGCCATATACGTTTTCGACATATCTTCGTCCTCTTCGGGCCATAATCTTCTTATCCGCCTGAAAGGTTCCGGGCGGTTGATGTACCGGGTTGTGACGTTTTGACAGCTTACTTTATTATATCCGCCGTGATTGGTTTCATTTTATACTTATTGCGGTGGGGCGTTTCCTTGGCGGCAAGCCTACAGATAAATGCCGGGTCTTCAAATATGCGCACGGCAAGAATACGTATTCACGAAAAATCCGCCGGCTGTGCAACCGGCGGATTTAGAGCGTCGATCTGATTGCATCAGATCGACGCTCTCATTTCTTGTTTTGACGCACTTTCCGAAAAGTGCGTCACACTTTTCGGAAAGTGCTCTAAATCACAGACTCTTTTATTTATTTGCCTTTGACGGCGCTCCAACGGCTGTCGGGTAGGGTAATATCGACGCTTTGCGGCAGGTCGTCCGACGCCTGGCCCAGAAGGACATGATAGACGCCGCCCTTGACCACCCAGCTATCGGTGGCTTCGTCATAGGTGGCCAGCAGTTTCGGATCGACCTTATCGGCGAAATTCGCACCCTGGCCGGGGGCAAGTTCGGCCTTGTGGAAGGCGACGAGGCGCTTGGGCGCTTCCCAGCCGGCGGCCTGCCAGTCGGCGGGGGAAACATAGACCTGCATCACCGCCGCGCCGGGCACCTTGCCGGTATTGGTGACCGAACCGCCTACCGAGACGTCATTCGGTCCGTTCACCGTGGCGACCGGGACCGATGTCTCGAAGGTGGTGTAGGAAAGGCCGTGACCAAAGGCGAAGAGAGGTTTGAAGCCCTTCACATCGTACCATTTATAGCCGATGGCCGCGCCTTCGTCATAGAAGATCCCGACCTTGATGCCGTCCGGCTTGTGGTAACCGGGAATCTCGGCGTGGGCCAGTTGCGCGTTGGAAGCCGGGAAACTGATCGGCAGGTGACCGGAGGGGTTGACTTGGCCGGTCAGGATATTGGCGATGGCCTGACCGCCGCGGGCGCCGGGATAGAAGGCTTCGAGGATGGCCGGCGTCTTGTCCGCCCAGGGCATCAGCACCGCGCCGCCCGATTCGACCACGACGATGGTCTTCGGATTGGCCTTGACCACGGCGGCAACCAGGGCGTCCTGATTGCCGGGCAGTTCGAGCGGATTGTCGAGGCCTTCGCCCATCCATTGTGTGACGAAGACGATGGCGACCTCGCTCTTTTTCGCCAGCGCGGCGGCGGCCTTGATATTATCCCCGCTGATATAGGCGATGGTAGCATCGGGCTTGGCGGCTTTCAGCGCCTCGACCGGCGAGGACGGCATGAAGACGACCGGACCGGGCCAGGTCTTCGGCTCCAGCCCCGGCACGGCATTGCCCCCGACCGGCGTGACGCCGGAGGAGCCGCCGCCGGCCATCACGCCCTTGTCGGCATGGCCGCCGATCATGGCGATGGACTTGGCATTCAGCGGCAGGAGGCTTTGTCCGTTTTGGGCCTCGTTTTTCAGCAGGACCAGCGAAGCCTCGGCGGCTTTCTGCGACACATCGGCGTCGGCCTCGAAATCGATTGGTGTCTGCTCGTTTTTGGCTTTTACCGGATTATCGACCACGCCCTTGGCGAACAGCGGCCACAGGATGCGTTCGGCCATGTCGTCGATGCGCGACATGGGGATGGCGCCGCTGTCGATATCGGCCTTGAGCGTCTTGGCCGAGAAGAAGGCACCGTGATGGCCGCAGCACGGATAGCCGGTGAACTGGTCGAGGCCATTATTCGCCGCCTTGGCGGAGGAATGGACGGCGCCCCAGTCGGACATGACATAGCCCTTGAAGCCCCAGTCCTGTTTCAGCACCTGATTGTTGAGATAGTCGTTCTCGCAGGCCCAGTCACCGTTCACCAGATTGTACGAACACATGACCGAGCCGGGGTTGGACAGGTCATAAATCATCTCGAAGGCCAGCAGGTCGGACTGGCGCATGGCCGGTTTGGAAATCGTGGCGTCGACCGTGGTGCGCTGGCTTTCCTGATCATTGACCGCCCAGTGCTTCATGGTCGAAACCATATGCTGCGACTGGATGCCATTGATCAGACCGCCGGTCATGCGGCCGGTCAGCAGCGGGTCTTCGCCGGTATATTCGAAATTGCGGCCGTTGCGCGGTTCGCGGGCAAGATTGCCGCCGCCGGCCAGGAAAACGTTAAAACCGGAGGCACGCGCCTCGGTGGCAATCATCACGCCGCCCATTTCGGTGATTTTCGGATCGAAAGAAGCGGCGGTGGCCAGCGAAGACGGCAGGGCGGTGCGTTCCATGCCGGTGACGCGCACGCCGATCGAGGCGTCGGTCTGCCATTGCGCCGGAATACCGAGGCGCGGGATACCGGCGATATAGCCCGCCGATCCCTTGATATGATTGGCCACCACATCGGCCTTGATGGCGGGCGAGACGATATCGTCCGGTTCCTTCACCAGTTGTTCCGGATCGGTATAGCCCATGACGAGGCCGAGCTTTTCATCGAGCGTCATGGCGGCCACGGCGGCGGCGGCGCGTTGATCGGCCGGTTTGGTAGTATCCATCCATGGCTGAACCTGCGCCAGGGCGGTGGTGGACGCACAGGCAAGCAGGGACGCGGCAAACAGACTCGTGACGTACAGGGGTTTCATGACAGCTTCCTCCGGAGCGATTTTATAATTGCCGCCGACGCTACAATGGAAGCGCTCTCAGGAAAAGGGGTTGTCTGCTGAATCTTCGGACGAACATCAGCGATTGAGCCTGTCGCCAGTGACCTGGCAGAGTGACCTGGCAGGCCGGTGGCGGTGAGCGGTAATTTTACACATCAAATCTTGATCATATCGGATATTTTTAAGAGTCGAAAATGATCGCCAGACGCCCCTAGCCTGAAAACCTGTAATTTAATCAGGTGTTGGATGCGTAACTCCCTTGTGGTCTTTTCCCTGGCTTTTGTTCTCGCCGCTCCTCTCGCGCATGGTCAGGATATTCCCGAAACGACGGTCATAGGCTCAGTGACCAGCTACAAAACCGTAAAAGGCGATACCCTGGCGTCAATCGCGCGCGCCCATCATGTCGGTCTGGTCGAACTTTTGTCGGCCAATTCCGGGATCACCTCGGACGTTATCAGCGTGGACCAGCCATTGACGATTCCCGGCCAGCATCTTCTGCCGGAAGCGCCGCGGACGGGTATTGTCATCAATCTGGCGGGTATGCGCATTTTCCGCTTCTCGCCGGATGGCGCCGTCGCCACCTATCCCGTAAGCGTGGGCAAGGAGGGATGGGATACGCCGACCGGTCAGACGAAGATTGTGACCAAACGCAAGGACCCGACCTGGACCGTCCCGGATTCGATCCGCGCCCAAAACCCGAAGCTCCCCAAGGTCGTGCCGTCCGGACCGGATAATCCGCTCGGCCAATACGCGCTGACGCTGGGCTGGCCAGGCTATCTCATTCATGGAACCAATACGCCCTGGAGCATCGGCAAACCGTCCAGCCACGGGTGCATACGGCTGTTTCCGGAGGATATCGAGGCGCTGTTCAACGCGGTCAAGGTCGATGATGCGGTGACGGTCGTCGATGCGCCGTTCACTCTAGGCCGCAGCAATGGCGTCCTCTATCTGGAGGCCACGCCTACCCGCCAGCAGGCGAAGGATATCGCCGGCTTTACGGCCGCGACGCCTCTTGCTGACAATGCGCCCGAAATCGTCGCGCTCAAAAAACGTCTGGATGCCCTGCAGAAGCAAGGCGTGGTCATCGATCGGAACGCAGTCTCGCAAACCCTGTCCCGCCACGACGGTATCCCGGTGGCCATCGGCAAGATCACATCGGGAGATTTCGCGGCCAAGGGACGGACCACGCAAAAGGGTTCGTCCGTATGGAGCAATTTCTGGGAGGGGATCGGTCGCCTGTGGCACCGTCTGATGCAGTGGATCGGACTGGGGTGAAGCCGCCGCGACGCAGGCTTTTCCGGCTGATAAGCCGCATGGTCCACATACCGCCACTTTTGCGAGGGATATAAGACTCTCGTAAGCGTGGAGTGCCAGTATGATCGACCGTCGTGCCGTTTTGACCGCCAGCCTGGGGCTGGTCCTGCCTGTGGCCTCGAAGGCGGCTGAACCAACCGGTCCATCTTCACGGTTGATTCAGTTGGCGAAGACCGCCTTAAACGCCCATTCCACGCGAATTCCCCATCGTGACCGGGTGGCCATCGCGGATTTCAGCCTCTTTTCGGCCAGGCCGCGGTTTCATATCGTGGATGTTCAGTCAGGCGCGGTCAAAAGCTTCCTTGTCGCGCATGGCAAGGGGTCCGATCCCGGTCATACCGGATGGCTCAAGCGCTTTTCCAATGCGCCCGGTTCCGAGGCCACGTCCGAAGGCGCCTATGTCACCGGTGATGCCTATTATGGCAATCATGGCCTGTCGCGCCGTCTCGTTGGTCTGGACCCGCAGAATTCCAATGCCGAAAGCCGCGCCATTGTCATTCATAGCGCCTGGTATGTCAGCAACGCATTAGCCCGGAAAGGGGCGATAGGGCGCAGCCAGGGTTGCTTTGCTCTGGCATCCGACGACCACAAGACAGTAATGGACCTTCTCGGCGCAGGGCGTCTCATTATGGCTGCCAGAGCCTGATCCGGGCTTTAGAGCCGGATCGTTCCCATCTCACTGATAGCGCAGATGATATGATACAGGGAACTGGCCGGCGCCGGTTCGATCTCAAAGGTGCCGTCCGGCTTCATGCGGTCGCGGTAAAGGCCTTCGATCTCCGTGCTGAGATAAAGCTGCAGGCCGGAAGCCGCCTGGATCAGGCTGGCGATGGCGGCTTCTTTTTCGACGGATGTTTTCGCCGATTGCGACAGCGCCGTGAAGGCCTTCATGCGTTCGGTCTGCGACCACAAACGCGCCTTGGCGTCCTTGACCGTGAAGTCGTCCCACAACTCGAACATGGTGACATTGCGCTTGGGATCGGTGCCGGCCACCTCGGCGATATCGATCAGACGCTGAGCCGTTTTGACATAGCTATTCTTGCCGGTCATCTCCGCCCAGCGCAGGAACAGCCACGCCCATTCAAACTGATGGCCGGGTTCGACGATACGCCCGGCCTCGCCCGGCATGACGTTCCAGTCGCCATCGAAGAATTCACGCAGGGCGCCGGTTTCCGGATGCAGGAATTTCTCGACGCACAGGTCGGCGATCTCGCCGGCGATCTCGCGCCATTTGTCGTCGCCGCCCGCCTCGATCCAGGCCAGGCAGGCCTCGAACATGTGCATGTGCGGATTGGCCTTGAGCGGCAGGGTGCGCGGATTGGCTTCCTCGAAGCCGCGCACCGGATGGGAATAGTCGGCCACGATCTTGTCGCGGATGGCGACGCCGGCGGCTTCCAGCGACTTGTCGTCCGGGCGGACACGATACGCCGAGGCATAGGCCAGCATGGCGAAGGCATGATCGTAAAAGTCGAACTCGCCGCGCACCACCGAACCATCCGGTTTCAAGGTGGCGTAGAGCATCCCGGTTTCGGGGTTGCGCGCCGGACCGGAAAGCCATTTCAGGCCCTGATCAATTGGGCCATCCGTATCGCCCTGATAGCCCATGCGTTTGGCCAGGGCATAGGAGAAGACCTGCCGGGCGGCCACGCGGGTGCGGCGGTCGACATCATCCGGCTTGCCGTCGAGATTGATCTTCTCATAAAACCCGCCCTTTTCACGGTCGCCGCCGATATCCCACCATAGCGGCAAGGCGTGATCGAACAACCACCGGTGCAGGGACTGTTGTTTATCGGTAAGGGTGTCGGCGAGTGGGGGCATAAGGATAGATCTTCAAAAAGCAGCGTAAGGGTCAAGACGGGGATTTAAGGTGGAATGCGTAAAAATGCAGTTCGGTTTGCGCGATGCCTGCTGAATTAATATTTCAAAAATATTTATCTGCGCGCGGTCGCGGGCGCAATACAGAAATCCTGCTATGTTCTCTTTATATGTGCGCGCTGACGGTGACATCGAAAAAATACTGAATAACAGGCCATGGAAAAGTCCTGATGCTTCCTGTATGGGAAGGCGAGGGCAAAAAACAAATGTCGAATAAAATCATACCTGTCATCATGTCGGGCGGCTCAGGGACACGGCTATGGCCATTATCGACGCCTTCGGCGCCGAAACAGTTTCATGCCTTGGCGACGGCCAACAGTCTGATTCAGGAAACGGCGCTGCGGCTGGTCGGTGACGAATACCTGCCGCCGGTGGCGATTTGCGGGCGCGGACATTGCGATCTGGTTGTCTCGCAGCTGGGGCAGATCGGCAAGACGCCGCAGGCGGTCATTCTCGAACCCTTCGGCCGAAATACCGCCGCCGTCGCCGCCATGGCGGCATTGGCCGGCCAGGAAAATGATCCGGATGCTTTGGTGCTGCTGGTGCCGGCCGATCACGTCATTACCAAGCCGCAGGCTTTTCATGAGGCTGTAATGGCGGCCGCGGAAACCGCGAAAACCCGTATCGTCACTTTTGGCATTACGCCGGCGCATCCCGAAACCGGCTTCGGCTATATCGAACGTGGCGCGGTATTGAGCGACGGTATTTTCGAGATCAGGAAATTCTGGGAAAAGCCCGATCTGGAAACCGCCACGCAATATGTCGAAGGCGGCCGTCATGACTGGAACGCCGGCATCTTTCTGTTTTCGCCCCAGGTCATGCTTGAAGAACTGAGCCTCTACGCGCCCGAAGTGTTGGCGGCCTGTGCCGATGCCTATAAAAAAGCCCGCCGTGACGGCGTGATCGTCAATCTGGAGGAAGAGTCCTTCAGTCAGGTGCCGTCTATTTCAGTCGATTATGCCGTCATGGAAAATACCTCGCGTTCGGCGGTCATTCCCTGTGATATAGGCTGGGCCGATGTCGGTGGTTTCGCCGAGTTGTGGCGGCTGGGTGAGAAGGATGACAAGGCCAACCATGTCAAGGGTGACGCCATATTGATCGAGGCGGAAAATTGCCTGATCCGCAATGATGCCGGACCGGTCGTGGCGGTTATTGGCCTCAGCGACATCATGGTGATATCGACGTCTTCCGGTATTCTGGTTGCGCCTTTATCACGCGCCCAGGACGTGAAAAGGGCTGCCGAAGCCGCAAAAGCACGGCAGCCGTAAAGGTGCGGCAAAATTTCCAGTGGATTTAAACCTCCACTGACCGTAATCTGGGCGTTTAAGAAAAGGATGCCCCGCCGGTATGCCGGAAAAAAGTCACATGCCTGACCGCCAAGTGCAGCCGCTTCTTCCGCGTCTCGATCCGGAAGAAGCCGGTTATCTGGGCGAGGAACTGGAATCCTTGCGCGAGCTTGTCAGCCGGGGAGACGCCCTGGCGACGGCAGGCGGGTCGGTCATGGCCTGGTGGGGCATTGTGCTGGCCGTCACCCATATCCTGAAAGCCCTGATGGCCGCCGATTGGCTGCCCGCCGGTCTGCCGGTCGGATGGGGCGCGGCGATTGTCGGTGTGCCTGGCGCGCTTCTGATTTCGCATTTCGGTCGCGGCGGCTATTCCTTCCGGTCGTGGCGCAGCCAGTCGATTTCGACCACCTGGGTGTTCGCCGGCATCGGTATTTTCGTTTTCCTGCTCGGCAGCCAGTGGACGCGGGTATCCGAACCCCATATCACCATGGCCTTTCTGGCCATCGTCTTCAGTCTTGTGCTGGCGGTGATGGCGACGTCGAGCAGTCAGTCCTGGTTGTTGGGCATGGCGGGCGGCTGGATGCTGACCGCCGGGGCGATGTTTGTGCTCGATAACCCGATTGACCGTTATATTGTCATGGCCGCGGCCACCGTCTGTTTCATGACGGCGCCCGGTCTTGTTCTGTTGCGTGCCGAGCGGCGCGCCCAACCCAAGATGAGGACCATATGAGCCTGTTCGCCCATGAAAGCCTGGAAGAGGTCATACACGGCCGCGCCCGCCTGGCAATCCTGGCCTTTCTGTCAACCGTCGGCAAGGCTGATTTCGTCACCCTGCGCGGGGAAATCCGCATCAGCGACGGTAATCTGTCGCAGCACCTGAAGAAGCTTGATGATGCCGGTTATATTCAACTCGATAAAACCATGTCGGCCGGCAAGCCCCGCACGATCGCCCGGCTGACCGTCTCCGGCCGTGACGCGTTTTACGATTATCTCGATCACCTGCAAAGCCTGCTGAATGCCGTGCCCGGCCGAGGCGCGCGGGAATAGGACGGCGGCCCGGAACTGGCGACCCGGAACTGGCGACCTGGAACCGGTGCCCAAAAAAAGACATAAACTGTAACCGCTTATTATTGATAACCACGCTTTTTAAGTGTAGCAATACCGGTACCGGAATGTGAATGCAGCCTGTAGTGGGTGCGCGTATACCGGTCAAAGCCTGTGTGCCGCAGGCTTTCGTGCGGTCGCGCGGTCTGCGTCGTCAGGATTCCGGGGGGAATAGGGGGCGGCGCAGGCAGCGTGGCTATCGTCTCAGGGTTGTTTTGGGGGGACTCTGGGGCGATGGCGCGGCGCTCTTTATTGCAATCGACAATTATCAGGATGCGGCATCCGCCCGAGCCGCCCGGTATTCAGCCATGCGGCGAGCGCTCTGGCTGGTCCGGTCACGGGTCAGGACGACCAGCCCCAGGGCGGTCCGCCCCTCATTGTCGGCCAGGGTCGGGACCAGGCCCCTGGCGTAGATATAGCCTGCGTAACGTGTGACATAGGCCTCGGCCTCGGCCATGGCCGAGGTTTTCAGATCGGCCGGCATGAGACTCCAGTTCGAGAAGAGATAGGCCAGTCGCCAGTCATGGGCGTCCGGTGACAGCGGACCCGCGGCATAGGAGTGGCGCAGGGCGGCCAGTACCCGCTCGGAAAGGGCCTTGTCCTTTTGCTGATAGGCGGAGGCCAGTAGCAGCCAGTTTTCGGCGCGGCCGGGGGCGGCATTCACCGTTTTGCGCGCCAGATCGATACGCCGTTCGTCATCCGTCGCGGTCAGGGTATGGGCGTAAAAGGATTCCGAAAAAGGCAGCAGAACCGGCATGGTGTCTGGACAGGCGAATTGCAGGGCGGCCACCGTGCCAAACACGCTGACGATCGCCGCCACCCCGGCGGGGGCGTATTTCAGGGCGCGGGTCCATGGTGTCGTCTGAGGCATGGCGCCCGGCATAGCAGGTTTAGCGGCTGTAGGCTATGCGCATGGCGCGCACCGGAACGGCAGCCGGAACAGGAGTGAGCGATACCCAGCCAAGATCGTCGCCCGGCCCCTGGCGCGATACCCAGTCATAGCCGGTCTTCTGCCAGGGCCTGACCCTGGAGGCGAGATTATCGAGCACGAAATCCCCTTGCCGCGTGGCGACGACCAGAACGGCGTGATCCTCGCCGTAACGAGTGCGGACGATGGCCAGGCTTAGAGCGGCGGCGGGGATGCCTGCGGCGATCAGCAGGCGGCGCTTGACCAGCGCGAAGTCCTCGCAATCGCCGCGCGCGCCGCGCGTCAGGGCGGGGGCTTCCCAGTAATCGTCGATCTGGTAGACGCGGGCATCGGTATCGGCGATCAGGCCGCGATTGACGCGGCGGTTAACCGCCTTGAGTATGGTCATGGCGTCGCGGTCCAGGTCGATGCGGGCATAGTCGGCGACGGGGGCGGCGGTCTGCGTGGCGTCGATCAGGCGATTGCCGGTAAGGCGCGGCCATTGTGGGGTGTCGACAGCGCCGGGGATGGGGTCTGCGCCGGAGGTCAGGTGCGCGAAGGCCAGTTCGTATTTTTTGACCATGGCTTGCCGGGCCAGGGAGACGATGCGTGCCGGTTCGGCCTTGTCGGACTGCCTGCAATCCTCAGGGGATCGTGAACACATTTCCAGAAAAGCGGTGGGCGCGGCAATGGGCCGGCCGGTGGGCAGGAAGGCGTTTTGAACAGGAAACCGGTCTGTTGCCGTGGCGGTGCCGGTGCAAAGGATGGTTGAAGCGGTTGCCGTGATGAAAAAAGAAAGAAATTTAATTTTTGTGGACTTATTTGTACAGGCCATAACCATCACATCCTCTTTGCGGGTTATGGTATTCTCTCAAACAACATTCAATTTACGGATAAGAAGTATCGTGAATGTCCTATTTATATTTATGGTTTACGGAAATTAATCTTCATTTTTAATGGCTGTTCGGGCCGTGCCCAGAGTGAAGCATGATTTATATGGGCTTTTTTCCCACACACGCGCGCAAATGATTAAAATCGCACCGGCCGCACTTGAGTGTCGCACTGTGGAAGAATAGACTGCTCTGGGCTTTGGGATTATCACACGCCGCCATGCTGACAGCACTCAGGTCTTTTTTCGGGACATCGAGGTCGAAATCCGCGCCGCCTGCGTCGCGGGTCGGCCGGCTGGTCTATGCCATCGGTGATATCCATGGTCGCCTCGACCTGTTCGAGCGCATGATCCAGCATATCCGCGCCGATGAAATGGCGATGGCCGAGCGGCCGCTGATCGTTCTGCTGGGCGATTATGTCGATCGGGGGCCGGATTCGGCGGGCGTTCTGTCGCGCGTCCTGAAACTCCAGGCGGAGCCATGGTGCGATGTCGAGGTTCTGCTTGGCAACCATGAGGAGTCCCTGTTGAAATTCCTGCAAACGGCGCAACATGGTCCGGCTTGGGTCGATTACGGCGGCGGCAGCACGCTGGGGTCTTACGGTCTGGCGCTGCCGGCCGCGCGCAGCGATCCGGCGCAATGGGAAGAAACGCGCAAGGCATTCGCCACCGCCCTGCCGCCGGCGCATCTCGCGCTTCTCAACGCCATGAAATACCTGTTGAAGGTCGATGACTACGTTTTCGTTCATGCCGGCGTCCGGCCGGACCGGCCGCTGGAGGCGCAGGGGCCTGAAACCTTCCTGTGGGTGCGTGGCGCTTTCATGGCCTCGGAAAAAGCTTGCGATTATGTGGTGGTTCATGGACATACGCCGGAAGACACGCCGGCGGACAAGCGCTGGCGCATCGGCGTCGACAGCGGCGCCTATGCGACCGGCGTTCTGACGGCGGTTCGCCTGAAGGACGTCTCGCGCAGCATTATCCAGGTCCGCCTGTAGGTTTTGTGCTTGCTGGCACAGGTTTTGCAGTTTTGCCGGAGAAATGGCCGCAAGCTGCGTATTGTAAGCGTAAAACGGCGTAGTAGTGTAAATTGGGACAACCTCCTTTAATTCTTGAGAGGCGACGTGAACAGATTGCAGGTATTTTCGAGCCGGTTCCGGCGGGCCCTGCTTGGGCTGACGCTCGCGGCGGCAACCCTTTTCGGCATGACGCCGGCGGCACAGGCGCAGGCGACAGAGGGCCAGCTGACTGAGGCCGGAGTGACTGAAGTTCCGGCGGTGGCGGGCTATGAATACAAGCTCGGATCGGGTGACAAGATCCGCCTGATCATTTTCGGTGAGCCTGATCTCAGCGGCGAGTTTACGATTTCCGGTGATGGCGTGGTGTCTCTGCCGCTGATCCGCGAAGTCCAGGCGGCCGGCCTGACGGCGACACAGTTGCAGATGAAAGTGGAGAGCGCCTTCAAGGAGGGGTATCTCAAGGACCCCCGCGTCAGCATAGAGGTGCTCAGCTTCCGCCCGTTCTACATTCTGGGTGAGGTTAACAGGCCTGGCCAGTACCCTTACAGCAACGGGATTACGGTGGTGAACGCCGTCGCCCTGGCCTCTGGTTTCAGCTATCGCGCCAACCAGAAAAAGGTGTTTATCCGCCATGCCGGCGCGACTTCCGAGGAAGAAGTGCCGCTGACATCCATGACAATGGTCGCGCCGGGCGACACGATTCGTATCGCTGAACGTTACTTTTAGGTATCACATTAGGGGTAATCGCTTTGCACCGAAGGCGGTTTGGCGTAATGGGCTTGAATGGATAACGGTATTATGATTTCGTTTTTGGCAGGTGCGAAAGAGGTTCTTTTCACCGTCGAGGGGATTTGAAGACAATGAAAAAGATCATTCTGGGATTTGGCGCTGCGGTTGGCTTGTCTGTTGCTGCCGTCGCTATCGCGGCGCCAGCCGGTCTTCTGCCGGCGAATGTTGAAAAAGTGTCATCGTCGCTGGCGGTGCAGCTGGTGTCCACGGCGAATCAGGCGGAAGAAGCCGCTTTCGTCGCTCTGGGCAGCGATGCCGCGGCCATAGCCGGTGCCACGGGCAACGGCCCGGCGGTGGCGGGCGAAGGCGCCGGTCAAACCGGCCGGAGCACGGGTGCGTCGGCGCGTGACGCCGCGACTTCGGAAGATGTCATCGCCCTGATCGTTATCGCCATCGAAAACGATATCAAGGCCCAGGTGGCCGCCGGTGTCCCGACCCTGAGCATTTCCACGGCCCTGACGCGCGCCTCCAATACGCCGAACCTGTCGAAGAATGTCGCGGCGGCCTTCGGGCGCGTCCAGGGCGACTTGGCGAAGCTGTTCGACCAGACGTCGCCGGGAGCGATCAATGGCCATGCGAAGGGATATAACCTGCCCATCGCGCCGAACGGTGCGCCGGCGGGAGCCGGTTATCGCGCGGGTTAAGCCGGCGCCTGTTTGTTTCTAGTTCCGGCCCGCGTCCGCTGGGCTTTCCAATAACTTTGTCAGTATGACGGGGATAAATATGAAATACGGCACATCGCTGGTGGTGCTTTCCTTTGCCTTGCTCGCAGCCAATGCGGCGCACGCGCAAAGCTCGAACTTCGCGCGTGACCGCAACATCGCGGTTACCGAACGCATTCCGCCTGAATATGAGCCGCGCGGCGTGCGCTGGGGCGTATTCGATGTTTCGCCGTCACTCGATGTCGAAGTGAACAGCAACGACAATATCTACTATCAGGCCGTCAATGAGGAATCGGATACCTATTCGGCCATCCGGCCCGCGGTGCGTATCGCTTCCGACTGGGGCCGCCATCAACTGACGGCTTCCTTGCGTTCGACCATCACCAATTTTGCCGACCACGACAATCAGAACACGACGAGTTGGGAGGCGGCTGTCGGTGGCCGTCTTGACATTCACGGCCGCAGCAATCTGTTTGGCGGCATCAATTACAGCGACGGGTTTGAACCGCTTTATGAGCCGGCGAGCCAGACCGTCTCGACCTCCCTGATCAAGCCGATCGAGTACAAGGCGACGGTCGTGAACGCCGGATTTGTGGCGGAAGGCAATCGCCTGCGCTTTACCGGCCAGGCGACCCTGACCGATCTGGATTATGAGAACGCCATCCTGGCTGGCGGTTCGATTTCCCAGGATTATCGTGATTATCGCCGCGTCGAATATTCCGGCCGCGCCGATTATGCGCTCAGCCCCGATACGGCGCTTTACGCCATATGGGTCGGCAATACGCGCGATTACGACGATCATATCATAAATCGTGACTCGGATGGGTATGACGCCGCCATCGGCGCCAGTTTCGACCTGACCAATCTGATCCGTGGCGAAGCGCAGCTTGGCTATCAGGAACAGACCTATGACAACCCGTTGTTCAAGAAGGTGCAGGGGGCGTCATTCGCGGCGAATATCCAGTATTTCCCTACTCAGTTGATAACGATTTCGGCCGGCACATCCCGTACGATTCAGGAAACGCCGCAGATCGACGCCTCCAGCTATACGTCCACGGCCTCGCAAATCGGCGTGGACTATGAACTGCTCCGCACACTGGTTCTCAGCGCCTCTTACGGATATACAACCGATGAGTATAACGGCGTCGATCGTACCGATGACCGGAAAACGCTCTGGTTAGGCGCCAAATACCTGATTAATCGCCATGTCACCATTCGCGGCGGGTATGCCTACAACGAGAACAAATCCAGCGGAAGCAGAGCGATTCCGGGCTATAAGGATAACATATTGAGGGTTTCTTTAGGGCTTCAGTATTAAACTCGGAGGCCCGGAAGATTTAATCCGGATTTCTATTCAATCTCACGCTGGCACAATTTATGATCCCGGATAAACACTCTACTGAAACCGATGTGTCGGACAGTCTGTTGCCCTCGCTTGATCTGACCGCGATTATCGCGGATTTCAGACGTTTCAGCCGGTTCTTCGCGGTTATTTTCGGATGCGTCTTCCTGCTGATCATCGTGCCGGTGCTGATGCAGGTGCCGCGTTACACGGCCACGGCCAGCGTCATGATGGATCCGCGGACCATGAAGGCCACGCCGGATCAGGATGTCCTGTCCGGTTTGCCGCCCGACGCGGCAACGGTCGATACAGAGGTTGAGATTCTCCAGTCTAATTCGCTGGGGGACCGGGTTCTGCGTTCCCTGCAACTGGACCAGGACCCGGAATTCAATCCGTCGCTCAGGGGCAGCCATTTTTTTGGCCTGATCAAGAACAAGGCGGATAATCGCCGCCTGACTCCTCTGGAGGCCCAGGCCCGGCATGAGAATATTCTCAACAATGTACTGGACCGGTTGACGGTGGCGCGTTCGGGGGCGACCCGGATCATCACCATTTCCTTTACCTCGACCTCGCCGGAAAAATCGGCGAAGATCGCCAATGAATGGGCGCGCCTTTACCTGTCGCAGCAGCTGGAAACCAAGTTCCAGGCGACGAAGGAGGCCAATGACTGGTTGAATTCGCGTCTTGGTGACCTGCGCGCGCAGGTGGAAGAGGCCGAAACGGCGGTGCAGCAATACAAGATCGCGCATAATCTGCTGGCGGTTTCGGCTGACAATACGCTTGGCCAGCAACAGATCAGCACGCTCGATCAGCAACTGGCCGGTGTGAAGGTGGACCGGGCCGAAAGCGAAGCCCGCCTGGCCGTCGCCCGTCGCCAGTTGACGGCCGGTTCCAGCGGCGAAGATGTCGGCGAAGCGTTGAATTCGGATGTCATCAAGAATCTGCGCGCCCAGCGGACTTCGGTGAGCCAGCGTCTGGCCGATCTGCAATCTCGGTATGGCAGCAAGCACCCGGATATTATCAAGACCCAGGATCAACTGAACGATATTGACGCTCAGATTCGCGCCGAAATCCAGCGTATCATGTCCAGCCTGGAAGCTCAGGCCGAGATTCAGCGCCAGCGCACGGCGTCGCTCGCCGGCAGTGTGGCTCAGGCCAAGGGACAACTGGTCGGCAACAACCAGGCCATGGTCAAACTCAACGAACTGCAACGCAATGCCGACGCCGTCTCGACCCTGTACCAGTCCTATCTGGATCGTTTCAAACAGACCTCTTCGCAGGAAGGGATCGATCGCTCCGACGCCCGTATCGTGTCGAACGCCGCCCTGCCCACCGGGCCGAGCGCGCCTAAGATTCCCCTCTCGCTGGCCCTGGCCTTTATCGGCGCTCTGGGAGCGGCTACCGGTTCGGTGTTGATCCGCCGTGCGCTGGACAGCGGCCTGACCACGGCTTCGGATGTCGAAACGATTTTGCGTCAGCCGCATCTCGGCAATATCGCGGATCTGGCCTCAACGCTCAATCGCGGCCAGAAGGCGACGCCGGCGCAGTATGTCGTCGATAAGCCCCTGTCGGTCTTTTCCGAAGGCTTCCGCATCATGCGCGCGGCCCTGATCTATTCGCGCATCGGCCACGAAGTAAAGGTCATAGCGGTAACTTCGTCCCTGCCGGGAGAAGGCAAGACGACGACCGCCGTTTGTCTGGCGCGGGTCATGGCGCTGTCGGGGCAGTCGGTCGTGGTGGTGGATTGCGATTTGCGGCGCCGTTCGATCAATCAGTATATTACCGGGCCTGTCGAAGGCGGCCTGCTGGAAGTCCTGGCGGGTAAGGCGGAGCTGAACGATGTGCTGATCAAGGACGACATGACCAATGTGCTGTACCTGCCGCTCGTGGAAAGCGCCTATACGCCGAAGGATGTTTTTGGGTCCGAGGCCATGGATCATTTGCTGGACCAGTTGCGCGCCAGTTTCGATGTGGTCATTCTCGATACGGCGCCGGTTCTGGCCGTGGTCGATACCCGTATTCTTGCACGCAAGGCCGATGTGGTGGCCATGCTGGTCCGCTGGCGCAAGACGCAACGCAAGGCGGCACAGGCCTCACTCGAACTGCTCACCGAAACCGGCGCTCATGTATGCGGCGTCGTCCTGACCCAGGTCAATGTCAAGGAACAGGCCAAATATGGCTATGGCGACAGCGGCTATTACTACGATCAGTACAAGAAGTACTATCAGGAATAGCCGCCTGTTCTTTCGCGCCGGATGGCGTGGATAACGGGGTGGCCAAGGCGGAAATCTGATGAAAGTCGCTATTGTTCACTATTGGCTGGTCGGCATGCGGGGTGGCGAAAAGGTGCTTGAATGCCTGTGCGAACTGTATCCGGACGCCGATATCTTTACCCTGGTGGTTGACCGCGACAAACTGTCCCCCATTTTGCTGAGACATCGGATCACTTCCTCCTTTTTGCAAAAAATCGGCGGCCGGCGGTTTTATCAGAAAATGTTGCCACTGATGCCGCAGGCGTTGGAATCCTTTGATCTGTCCGGCTATGACCTGATCCTCTCGAGCGAGGCGGGGCCGGCCAAGGGCATCATCCCGCCGCCGGATTCCGTGCATATCTGTTATTGTCACTCGCCGATGCGCTATATCTGGGACCTTTATCCGCAGTATTACCGCAAATCGGGCTGGTTGGCGCGGTTGGCCATGAACCTGACCTCAAGCTGGCTCCGGACATGGGATGTCACCACCTCGGCGCGGGTCGATCACTTCATCGCCAATTCGGCTTTCGTGGCCCGCCGCATCGAAAAATTCTACCGGCGCGAGGCCGGGATTATCCATCCGCCGGTCGATGTGTCGCGTTTCGAGCCATCCGAGACGCCGCAGGATTATTATCTCTGTGCCGGCCAGATCACACCTTACAAGCGTATCGATATCGCCATTGAGGCCTGTACGCGCCTGAACAGGTGTCTGGTCGTGATTGGTTCCGGTGCGACAAAAGAAATGAAGCGCCAGGCGGGACCGACCGTCACCTTTCTCGACAAGGTTGACGACGAAACCATGGCGGGCCATTTCCGCAACTGCCGGGCGCTGCTTTTCCCCGGCGTGGAGGATTTCGGTATCGTGCCGCTTGAAGTCATGGCCAGCGGACGGCCTGTCCTGGCCTATCGGCGGGGCGGGGCGGTGGAAACGGTTGTCGAGGGGAAAACGGGCCTGTTTTTCGATGAACAGACAGCGGAAAGCCTGATGGACGCCATGTCCCGTTTTGAAACAGGCCTCGGCGATTTCGATCCGGTCGTCATCCGCGGGCATGCTCAGGGGTGGAACCGGGATATTTTCAAACAGCGTGTCCACGCCTTTATCACGGCGCAACTCTTGAAAGCGAAGGCGGCATGAACTTGTCAGCCGGTTGGAAACATGACAAAAGTCAATCTTGGTTCGCGTATCCGGACGCCATCGTTTTTCACCTGAATCATAAGGCGGTATAGGGCAGATGGACTATGTCCCGATAGCGATATTCTGGGGGCTGGCCCTGATTGGCCTCTTCGGGAACCGTTCGCTCCTGATTTATCTCTTTTTTGCGACCATGCCGTTCGGTTCCTTCGCCGTTTTTCCGACGAACCTGACGATGGGGCTGACTCTCACGCCGACACCGATCGTCGCCTGCATCCTGTTTCTGCGAACGTTTCTGACCGCCAAGGCGATCAGGTTTGGCGTTTCGGCCCTGTTCGCGCCACGCGGTCTGCTGTTGCTGACGTTGTTCTGGGGGATTGCCATCCTGGTGACGATGTTCAGCCCGCGCTTTTTCGCGGGCCATGTCATTGTCGTGCCGATGAAGCTGACACGGTACTTCCAGTCCGAATTCCTAGAGCCGACAACCCAGAATATTTCCCAGACCTTGTATCTGACTATTTCGGTCATCACTGTCGTGACCTTCGCGCGCCTGATGCTTGATGCCAGGCAGCAGCAGAATGCGCTTAAGGCGCTCTGCGTCGGTGGCGCAGTGACGGTTATCACGGGCATGCTGGATTATCTGAGTCATTTCGTACCACTGGATGGATTGCTGGACCCTTTCCGGACGGCCAGTTACGCCTTGCTGACGGATGTGACGCTGGAAGGCGGCACGCGCCGCATCGTCGGTCTGATGCCGGAGGCTTCGAGCTATGGCGCTCTATGTACGCAATTGCTGACCCTGATATATTTTCTGCGTCATGCCATCACCGATCCTGTTTACCGGTGCAAGGTGGTGCCGGTCGTGGCGACACTGTTGCTGTTGTTCGTTTGGCTTTCCACCTCATCCTCGGCCTATGTCGCGCTCGTTGTTTTCGGCGCTTTCGCCTTTCTGGAATTCTTATGGCGCGCGAGCCAGGCGCGGCGGGGCAGCAGGGCGGGACGCGAACTGGCGCTGGAGTTCTGGGCGGCTTTCGCGGTAATGGCGGTTGTGTTTATCGTTTTTGTCGCCCGTCCGGAGTTCTTCGATGCGCTCTTCAGGCTTTTCGACCAGATGGTCTTCAAGAAAACCGGCACCTCGTCATTCCAGGAACGGACTTTCTGGACGCTGACCTCATGGCGCGCCTTGCTCGATAGCTATGGCGCGGGGGTCGGCATGGGTGGCACGCGCGCTTCCAATGAGATTGTCGCCGTTTTGAGTAATACCGGCTTCCTGGGGGGGCTGTTCTATTACGGCTTTGTGCTGCAATCCCTGTTGCGGCGCGCCTATCCGGGGGATGTTATCAATACCGCACTGGTTTCCGGCTTGCGCTGGGCCTTCCTGCCCGGCCTGACCGCAGGCGTCCTGGCGGGCACTTCGGCGGATTTCGGGTTGAAGAACGCTTTCCTGTTCGGGACGATATTCGCTGCCGCTATCGTTTCCTGGCGCGCCAAGGGCGGGAACGCCAGCGTGACGCCGGTCAAATCCGGTTCCGCACGGGAAGCCGCCGTATGACGCCAGGCTATATGGCCCCTGCCGGGGTCAGGGGAAGGCTTCTCTGCGGGTGGGCCTTTTGATGCCAGGCCCAGGCCGAACCGATAATATCTGTCAGCGATGAATAGCGCGGGTTGAAACCCAGAACCTTATGGGCCAGGGCTGGCTGGGCCACCAGAATGGCCGGATCACCTGGTCGGCGTGCGCCGGTGACGGCCGGCATTTTGCGGCCGGTAATGCGTTCGATCGCAGACAGGATTTCAAGCACCGAATATCCGGCGCCCTGGCCCAGATTATAGGCGCCGCCGGCATGGCCGCCGGCAAGAAGACGCGCCGCCGCGATATGGGCCTCCGCCAGATCCTTCACATGGATATAATCGCGGATCGCCGTACCGTCCGGCGTTGGGAAATCGCTGCCATGGATGACGAATTCATCGAGATGGCCGAGCAGGTACATCAGGGCGCGCGGAATGATATGGGTTTCATTATCGCGGAATTCACCGATCTCGCCGTCGAAGTCCGCCCCCACCGCGTTGAAGTAGCGCAGGGCGATCGAGCGGATGCCATAGGCGGCGCCATAGTCATTCATCATCCGTTCACAGATCAACTTGGTATGGCCATAGGGATTGATCGGATTTTGAGCGCATGTTTCGTCAATGGGGACGGTTTCCGGCTGTCCATAAATGGCGCAGGTCGAAGAGAATACCAGCGAACGGCAGTCCGTGCCGCGCATGGCTTCGAGTACGGACAGGGTGCCCGCGACATTGTTCCGGTAATAGCTGGCCGGGTCCGTTACGGAATCCGCCACACTGGCGAGGGCGGCGAAGTGCATGACGCAATTGGCGTTATAATCACGGATGGTATCGCTGAGCAGCGCCGTGTCGAGTAAGTCGCCCTTGACCAGCGGTCCGTATTTGACAAAGGATTCATGACCAAGGGACAAATTATCGTAGGTCACCGGTCGGATGCCGGCGGCATGCAGTGTTTTGCAGGTCTGGCTGCCAATATAACCGGCGCCGCCTAGAACAATGATGGATTCCATAAGAGGTGTCCGTTGTGCGAAGAGATTTAAAAATATGTAACTTACTGATTATATGATTAAAATTAATATTAAAATAACATCGGGTTTTGAAAGGGAATTGTCTGCCGGACGTGATGCTAATGCAACAATAATTCGGGCAGGGGGATGTTTTCCGCCTCTGCGATCACCCGCAAAAGTTGGCGCGCGGCCCGCTCCCAGGTAAATGTCTCCGCCCGGGCCTTACCCTTCGCCCGCATGTCATTCCGTAAGGATTCGTCCGCCGCCAGGCGTAAAATCTGTGCGGCCCATACCGTGGCGTCGTGCGGATCGGCGGTCAGGGCCGCATCGCCGCAGACTTCCGGCAAGGCGCCACAAGGCGCCACAATCACCGGACAACCGAGTTGCATGGCTTCGAGGGGCGGCAAGCCGAAGCCTTCTGTCAGGGATGGGCAGGCGAAGGCGGCCGCGCCCTCCATCAGGCCCGCCAGTTCAGCGTCCGTTATGCGTCCGAGAAACATGACATTTTCGGGCGCTTTCCGGCCGATAGCCGCGAAGTCCGCTGCCGTCGCGCCACCGAAAAGCGCCAGGGTTGTGTGTTTCAAAACGGGATCGGTGAAGGCGTCCAGAAGGATGCCTATATTCTTGTGGAACTGGATATTGGCGAGGGACAGGACATAGGGCCTGTCCAGAAGACCAAACCGCCCGGCTGCCGTACCGTCGGGCCTGATGCTCAGAATATGATCGCAGCCATTGGGTATGACGCTGATTTTTTCGGCCGGCGCTATGCCATAGCGCACAAGCTCCGATTTGGAAAAATTCGATACAGTCAGGATGTGTTTGTGACGCCGGCCGATCAACGGCTGGATGATTTTATACCAGAGACGAAAGGCGCGGGAATAGGAAGCCGGCGTCGAATATACCTGCGCGTCGTGGAGCATGGTCATGGCGTTGCGCCGGATCAGCGGCCCGGTATTGCATAGGTTGACGCACAGCCCGGAAGTGGTCAGGCAGGCCAGATCGAACTGTTCCCACGGAACGCCAGTCAGTTGCCCCATGGTCCTGACACCCACCTGATCGAAGCGCGGCTGGCGGCGGACATTCCTGGGAATGGCCAAGGTCAGGCTAAAGGCGGTGGCCAGCGCCGGCTCCATGGAGAAAAGGCGGTCAACCGCGACGATCAGTTCTTCGGCGACACGATGCACGCCTGCCGGAGATGCAGCGAGAAACCGGCCATTGATATAGGTTCCTCGCACCCGCCCTTGCAAAGGCTTGTCATCAAGGGAAAAATGATCGGCGTTCATCAATTCTTGTATGTTGAAAAGGGCAGAAGGCAGGCGTTTGCGTTATACTAGCCATACACATCTTTATATATCTTTAGTCTGATTATTTTTTGCCCCTGGACCGAGAAGAGCCTCGCCCTGCGGCGCAACCTCCTTTAAGGTTCATGGTTGGGAAAGGGGTGAGAAACGCATGGGGTGGCGTAAATATGCGGTCTGGCTGTGGCCTGGCCTGGCATCCATGGCTGTGTTGGCGGGATTCGTCATACGCGGCTCCGACCTGCCTGCGGCGGCGGCAATGCTGTCGGCGCTTTTTGCTGCCCTGACTGCTGTGGCCTTTATCCTGCCGATGGCTGAAACACCGGCGCTGGTGCAACGCAAGGCTCTGAAGCCCCTCCTGATCGCTTTCGGCGTGTTCGCCGGTGCTTTTGCCTGCGCCGCGCTTCTGGCCGCTTATGATCCCTCGGCGGCCTGGCTGGCAGCCATAAGAATGGGCGGAGTTGTCTGCGCCTTCGCACTCGGTCTGCGCTGCTCGCTGACGGACGAGCGGGCCAGAAAGCTGTTTGATGCCCTGCTTTATATCGGTGGCGCCTGGGCGGCGGCGTCCATCATCATGTTTATCCTTGATCCGGCGGGGATTTACGGGGTCGAAAAATTCGGCGCTGGACGCCTGACGGGAGCGTTCAGTTCCCCGAACAGCGCCGGCACGCTGTTCGGCGCCCTGGGCGTCATGGCGCTGGGGCGAGTCATCAATCGTGTCCTGGCCCGGCGTGAACCGCAGGTCCTGGAGCGTATCGATCCGGTAATGGCCGGGGTCTGCATTGTCAGTCTGTCTGCCCTAATGCTGACGGTTTCGCGTGGCGCCATCTTTTCGACGGTGATCTGCGTGGCGGGGCTGTCCATTCTGCTGCTGCGCCATCACCTGTCCTTGCCTAAACTGGTGGGTGTTGGCGTGGCGGCCCTTGTGTTACTGGGCGCCATTTTCGCCACGCCGCTAATGAGCATGATCGGGCGGTTCGATGATATAGACGGCGATGCGCTGGAACGGGCCACGATTCTGAAAAGTCACTTCAGTTTCGCCACGCGGCAGCCGTGGTTCGGTACAGGCCCCGGTTCGTTCAATACGGTGAACGATCATATCGTGACCGCCGGGAATTATGCGGAATTGGCGCTGATCCGGACCGTGCATAATGTCTATCTTCAATGGTTTGAAGAAACGGGCCTTGTCGGATTGGCGGCGCTGGGATTACTGAACTTCGCCATTCTGGCGCCGATGGTTTCAGGGGCGCGGCGGCGTCACCAGATGGGCGGACGCATCTGGGCCATATTGACGGGATATATGGTGTTTTTGCTGCATGGCCTTACCGACTACGCCTTCCAGGAACCGGCGCTGGCATTGTTCGTGGCTTTGTTGCTGGGGTGCGGTTTCGCCATGGCCGGCAATGCCACCGTCGTGCAGGGCGCGGACGCCGCGGTCAGGATCAGAAAACAAGCCGCAGAATCAGATACCAGGCGGCGGCACAGGTGACGGACATGCCGACGAGCGTCCAGCCGAAGGGGATTTTGGCGGTGGTGGGCGCATGATGGTCATGCCGGGCCTGCCATGAATGTTCGAGGCGGGTCTGAAGGGCGAGGGCGGGAGACTGATGCGCGGGCATGTCGGCATGGGCGGTCACCAGAGGCGGCGCAGGCGGGCAGGGGCGTGAGTCCGGCTGCATCCCGACCGGTTCCGGCTTGATTTTCAGGCGCGGCATGGAGAAGCCCCTTCAACGCGTTACAGGTCGCATGACGATGGCATTCAATGCTTAAAACTTGTTTTCGGTATATGGTTAACAAAATGAAAGCTTGCGCGGTTGAAATGAGGTAATATACCGGCGGACATACGGCGATGGCGGCGTTCCCCGAAACCTTCCCGGGGCTGGCATGTTTTGTGCAGATGCCTGGTGAACTGTCCGAACCGACGTTGAGGCCTTTTACGCAAGGCGAAAAATAAATGGTATTAAAATACCTTATTTTCGCTGTGGCAAAAAAGGCCAAAAGGAAGCAAAAAGTGCGCAAACCCTATATGCCGCATCACTTGTACCTTGACTCTGTTGGCGTTCCACAAGCTTAATTTCACGCGGGTTGTAAGTCGATTGGAAAATCTGATGTACTATGTAAGGGGGCAAAGCGTTCAGATTGACGGCAATGCCGATCTGACCTTGCAGTATGCAATCATCGAAAGGGCGCGTCCGTCTTTTCGTGTGCTCCAGACCTTGCGCCGACGCTCGTCGGAGGTGGTGATCCGGGCGCTTGATATTCTTATCAGCCTGTTCGCTCTGGTTTTCTTCGCACCGGTGCTGATTCCTGTCGGATTGATGGTCAAGATGCAGGATGGCGGCTCGATCTTCTTCGGTCAGAGCCGTATCGGCTATGGCGGTCGTGATTTCACCTGTTACAAATTCCGCAGCATGCTGACGGATGCCGATGTACGCCTCAAGAACCTGCTGGCCACTGACGCGGTGGCCCGTGCTGAGTGGATACGCGATCACAAGCTGAAGAACGATCCGCGTATTACGAGCTTCGGGCGTTTTATCCGCAAGACCAGTCTGGATGAATTTCCGCAACTGTGGAACGTGCTCAGGGGCGATATGAGCCTGGTGGGGCCGCGTCCGATTGTTCAGGAAGAAATCTGCAAGTATGGCCGTACCTTTGTCCGCTATGCTTCGGTCAAGCCTGGCATCACCGGCTTGTGGCAGGTTTCCGGCCGCAGTAATGTCAGTTATAGCCGTCGTGTGGCCATGGACCGTCTCTATTGCCGGCGTCGCAATACCGCCCTGTACCTGTATATTCTTGCCATCACGATCCCCACCATCCTGACGCAGCGCGGCTCCTATTAGGCGGCTGCTCAGGTAGTGATTGTGAGCGTGGGACCGGGCGGGTAAAGGCGATCATCACATAATCATGATAATTGTTGCGGATCGCATATGCAATGTGATTGAAATTGATACGATCTGCCTTGAAAATTTTTGCGCCGCAACATATTATGCAGTTGTTCGGCGCTTTTCAGCGCTGATGCCCTTCCTGGGCGTTTCCTCCCTGTAAACTGGCCGCGCCGTAGAGCGCGGCTTTTTTTTGCCCGCGCTTACACGGGAAGCGCCTGGGTGTTCTTGACCTCTTCCAGCACGGCATAGGTGCGGGTTTCGCGCACACCGGGCATATCGACCAGGGTCGTGCCGAGAAAGTGCCTATAGGCGGCCATGTCCTTGACCCGTACCTTGATCAGGTAATCGAAGCCGCCGCCGACCATATGGCATTCCATGATCTCCGGCCGGCGCATCACGGCGCGGGCAAATTCCTCGAATAACCCGCTGGTGGTGCGATCGAGCAGAATCTCGACGAAGATCATCAGGGCGCAATCCAGCTTTTCGGGATCGAGCACCGCCATGGTGCCAAGGATATAGCCGTCCTTGCGCAAGCGCTTGACACGTTCGAAGCACGCGGCCGGCGAGATATGGCACATCTCCGCCAGGGCCTGGTTGGTGATGCGGCCATCGGCCTGAAGGGCGCGAAGGATACGCCGGTCCATTTCATCAAGCATGGTAAATTAATTCGGTCTATTTCTAATTTTTCCAAATTATATTTGGCATTGTCTTATAAAATACCAAGCACATTCGGCTATTTCAGACATATACAATAAATATAAATAGCCGTGAAGGTGTTCCATGTCCGAAGCGCTCGATGTTGCCCGCTCGCAAATGATTGCCCTGCTGCGGGCACCGGAACCCGATGTTCTGAAAAGCCTGTTACCGTCGGCCACGCTCGATGGCGCCACGCGCGGACGGGTTGAAGGCCATGCCCGTCTGATCCTCAACGACCTGCGTGCGGCGCAGTCTTCCGGCTGGATCAACCGCTTCCTCCAGGAATACCGCCTGAACACGCAGGAAGGCGTGGCCCTGTTGTCTCTGGCGGAAGCCTATCTGCGTGTGCCCGACAGTGCCACGGCGGATCTGCTGATCCGCGATAAGCTGGGCGATGCCGATTGGAAGGCGCATTCAGGTCAGTCCGAGTCTAAACTGGTCAATTCGGCCACCTTCGGTCTGGTCCTGACCCGTGCGTTGGTCAACGACGAGGGCGGGGTGCTGAAAGGGCTTCTGTCTCGCGCCGGCGAACCCTTCATCCGCGCCGGCGTCGCGGCCGCCATGCGCCTGATGGGTTCGGTCTTTGTTATGGGGCGCGATATCAATGAAGCGCTCGATCGTGCCGCCAGACCGGAAAACAAAGGCTTTACCGCTAGTTTCGACATGCTGGGTGAATCCGCCCGGACGGTTGAAGACGCTGAGCGTTATTTCAAGTCTTATGAGAACGCCATCGCCGCGGTTGGGGCGTCGAGGAAGGTGCTGGGCCATAATATCTCGGTCAAGCTGTCAGCCCTGCATCCACGCTATGAAGTCGCCAATGCCGACAAATGCGTGCCCGAACTGACCGAAATGATGACGCGACTGGCGCGTCAGGCGGCCGGACTCGGCATCGGCCTGACGGTGGACGCCGAAGAAACCGAACGCCTGATGATGTCGCTCGATATCATAGAAGGCGTGGCGCGCGATTCGCAGCTTGCGGGCTGGGAAGATTTCGGCATGGCCATTCAGGCCTACGGCAAGCGCTGCCGGCCTTTGGTCGGCTGGGCGCAGGCGCTCGGTGAGGCCACCGGCAAGCGTTTGTTCGTCCGCCTGGTCAAGGGCGCTTACTGGGATTCCGAGATCAAGAAGGCCCAGGTCGATGGCATGAGCGATTATCCGCTCTTCACCCGCAAGGCCGCGACCGATGTCTCCTATCTCGCCTGTGCCCGCGATATGTTTGACGCCAGCCACATATATCCCGCCTTTGCTGGTCACAATGCCCTGACCGTCGCCACCTTGATCGAATGGGCCGGCGAGCGCCGCGATTTCGAGTTTCAGCGCCTGCATGGCATGGGCGAAGGCCTGCACGAGCACCTTGTTCGTGAAGAAGGCTTTGCCTGCCGCACCTATGCGCCGGTCGGCGGCCACCGTGAACTGCTCGCCTATCTCGTGCGCCGCCTGCTGGAAAACGGCGCCAACAGCTCTTTCGTTCATCAACTCGCCGACGCCGCCATTACGGAGGATATGCTCTTGGCCGATCCCGCAACCCATATCGCCGCCGTCAAGGGCCGCCCACACCCCGGTATTTCAAAGCCGGCCGATCTCTTCCCCGGCCGTATCAATTCGGCGGGCGTCGATCTTAATGACGCCGCCACCCTGCAATCAGTGCTGACCGTAGTGGGCGGTGCGCATCCGGTCCACGCCACGGCGCTGGTGTCCGGTCAACCGGTAACCGGCGATGCCAGGGCCGTGATCAATCCGGCGGATGGTGCGATCGTCGGTACGGTCATCGAAGCCGTGGCCTATGATGTCCGCCGGGCCATCGCCGCTGCCACGGCCGCCGCGCCCGCCTGGAACGCCCGTCCGATCGAGGATCGCGCTGCCTGTCTGGAACGTCTGGCCGATTTGCTGGAAGATCAACGCCCCGAACTGCTGCGTCTGGCCGTCCGCGAAGCCGGCAAGACCATCGGTGACGCGGTGGCCGAGGTGCGTGAAGCCGTCGATTTCTGCCGCTATTATGCCGTCCAGGCGCGCACCTCCCTGGCGCCGGAAATTCTGCCGGGACCGACCGGCGAACGCAACGAACTGCGCCTGGTGGGCCGGGGTGTCTTCGCCTGCATCTCGCCGTGGAACTTCCCGCTGGCTATTTTCCTGGGCCAGATCACGGCCGCGCTGGTGACCGGCAATGCGGTCGTCGCCAAGCCGGCGCCGCAAACGCCATTGATCGCGTATCTGGCCATCCAACTGGCTTACAAGGCGGGCATACCGGTCGAGGTGCTGCACTTCCTGCCCGGTGGGGTCGAGGTTGGTGACGCCATCATTGCGCATACCGACATCAAGGGGGTGGCTTTTACCGGTTCCATGCCGACGGCGCGCACCATCGCGCGCAACCTGCTGAAGGACGATCATCGTCCGATCGTGCCGCTGATCGCCGAAACCGGTGGCCTGAACGCCATGATCGTCGATTCCTCGGCCTTGCCGGAGCAGGTGGTGGCTGATGTGATCACCTCGGCTTTCCGCAGCGCCGGCCAGCGTTGCTCGGCCCTGCGCCTGTTGATCGTGCAGGAGGATATCGCTGACAACCTGATCAGGATGCTGACCGGTGCCATGGATACGCTGGTAATGGGCGATCCCGCCGATATCCGCACCGATGTCGGGCCGGTGATCGATGCGGCTGCCCGCGACAAGCTGGAATCCTATCGCCAGTCGGTAAAGGATAAGTGGATTCACGCGTTGAAAAACCCAGCCTTGCCGGGCACCTTCCTGCCGCCGACCCTGATCCGTCTAGAAAAAGTCGAGGACCTGACAACCGAATGGTTCGGGCCGATCCTGCACGTCGTCACCTGGAAGGCCGGCGAACTGGAAAGCCTGGTCGGCCGCATCAACGCGCAGGGCTATGGCTTGACCATGGGCGTCCACAGCCGCATCAAGGCGACGGCGGACGCGGTAAGTGAGCTTGCGCGTGTCGGTAACCTTTATGTCAACCGCTCGATGATCGGCGCGGTTGTCGGTTCTCAGCCTTTTGGCGGCGAAGGCCTTTCGGGCACCGGCCCCAAGGCCGGTGGTCCGCACTTCCTGATGCGCTTTGTCAGCGAGCGGACCATTTCGACCGACACCACTTCGGCGGGGGGCAATGCGACGCTTTTGTCTTTGGCCGAGACGGATATCTAGGGGCCGAGACGGATATTCAGGCGCGAAATCTTTTTCGGATCAGCTTTTCGGCAATCGGTCTGGGGGCCGAAAGCGTCAAAACGCCCCAGGCGAACAGGATCAGCCGTCGTTTGAGCGCCATGGCGTCGAAGACGACGGTCGATATGATCAGGTCTTTCAGAACCTGGTATTTGCTGTCCCAGGGCAGAGGGTGCAGCGCCGGGTCGAGGGTCACCGAAGGAATCCGGTGTTGCAGGGCATGCAGGTTCTTGCGGAAGCTGGCGTCGGGTATCTCGATGCCGGCGGTCCGCGCGATGCGTTGCGAGAACAGAAATTTCGCATGACCGCGCGCCACTTCCCGCGCGAACAGGCCCGCCTTCGAGAACAGGTTGCTGTCGTTGCCGCCGTGAACACGGTATCGCACGAGAGGCTTATCCACAGTCACGACCTCGCCAAAGAATGGCGCGGCTGTCACCAGAGCTGAATCGGGGGCTTCGCCGCAGGCATTGTCAACCGGAAAAAGTTTGTCGAGATAGGCCCGCGCATAGGCGTTTCCTGAGCCGGGCGGAGTCGGGTAGGCCGTTAAACGGATGGCCCAGTCCCTGATCTTTTCGGGCGTCGGCGCTGGTTCATAAATGGGGAAGCGCGAACCTGTCGGCTGGCCGGCGTCGTCGATGCGCAGCATTTGAAACTGCACCTTGCTGGTCCGCGGCGTGATGACGCGGGCAAGTTCTTCGGCGATGGCGGGGGCAATCAGGTCGTCCGCGTCCAGGAAGATGATCCAGTCGCCGCTGGCTTTGGAAAAGCCCGCATTTGTGGCGTTGCGCTGTCCGGCGTTCGCCTGGAAAACAGTCACGATGCGATCGCCGTATGACGCGATAACCCGCCTCGACTGGTCCGTGGAGCCGTCATCGACAACAATAACCTCGACATCCGGCCACCGGACAGCCAGGGCGCTGTCGATGGCCTCTCCGATGAAGCGTTCGTAATTATAGTTGGCGATTATGAAGCTGAGTTTCACGTCTCCGGCCTTTCCGGGGCGATGTTTTCATCCTGCGGCCCTGTTCCTGCCGAGGCTTCTGGCTGACTATAATTCCAGTATGCGTTGCGGATCTATCCTGCCCTTGATGACATCGCCTACGGCTATCAGGTTGCCGGCCAGCCGGCCACGCCGGTCAATCCACGGTTCAGGCAGGAGCGAACCAGCCAGATTGGCTGCCATGTTCCGGAATATCTGGCGGAAGGCCATTGTGGCAGCGATACTGCCTTTACGCTTCATGTAAAGTATGTTGGCGACCTGGCTGTATCCTACCCGTTTGCCGGGGGTGCGGCCTTTCTTGGAACCCTGGTGAACACCACGCATCCGGTTGCAGGTCACGATGCGGCCCAGTGGCGCCAGGCGGCGGGAGAAATCGACGTCTTCCCACCAGCCGTAAAGCGGAAGGGTTTCGTCGAATTCGATGCCGGCCTGTCTGGCCACATCGATGCGCACAGCCATATTGCAGCCATAGGCCGAATAGGAGGGACGCAGTTCGCTTTCGGGAAGGGGAGGCAAGGCTGCGATGGTAGCCAGGGCATCTTCCAGGCTAATGCCATGCCCTTTAATGCCATCGGCGACCACATGGCCCGTGGCGACAAGCACATCCGGATGATTGGCGTAGAGGCGCTCAAGCTCCGCCATGAAGGTGGGCTCGGGCAGGAAATCGTCATCGAAGAATATAACGATGTCCTCATTTCCCATTTGTCTCAAAATGGCATTGCGCTGCGCTGGCAGGCCACGCGGCCCCTTGACGACATGCGTGGGGCTGGGAAAACCGTCCAGGCAGGAGATGTCCAGGTCCGCATCACTGGCCGGACAGACGTAAAAGGCGTCCGCAGGCCGAGTTTGGCGGCGAAGATACCCGATTGTTTCGGACAAGCCTTCACGGCGTCCGGCCGTGGCGATGGCAATGGCTATTTTCATTCAACACCTGTTGCGCCGAAAATAACCGACTGTATCAGGATAAGACTCATGCTGAACTCCGAAGCGACGGGGCTGATTGACAGGGCACTGACAGGGGCAGTGTGTATTTCGGGGCGTGACAGCAAGAAACGGGCCGCGAAACCCGTTCGCAGAATCCGTCCGCCGCCGGACAGGATACCGTATCAGGCTGAACGTGCCGGGCCTATCCCTTTCTGATGATCTTTCCGGCGATCCTGACGAGCAGGCTCTCATAACCGTCGGGACACCCGGCCAGCTTCCAGAGCGCGAGGTTGCCTGCGGCGAAGAGAGTCATGGCGCAGGCGCATATCCAGCCGAGATTCAGAAAAAGATAAACAGCAGAATCACCGGCGGCGAACAGCCCCAGGGTCAGCCGCATGAAAGCGGCCGCGGGCAGCATCGCCACCGCAGGGCGGATAAGCGCCAGAAGCTGGACCCTCACCGGCAGATCGATCAGATGCCTGACGATCAGCAGGCAGGTGACGAAAACGACAGCCGAGGAAATGGCGTGCCCGATCAGCACGCCTTGCAGATGCAGGGTCGTCGCCAGGATGATTATAAGCGGGACCTTGACCACAAACTGGACCATCAGATTGATAAATGCCATGCGCGTCTGGTTCACCGCCATGGCCAGCGAGGGCAGGGCAACGGAGGGCAAAGTGGCGATGGCTGTGAAGGCCAGCCAGGTCAGGATGGGGGCGGTTTCCGTCCACTTCGCCCCCAGGATGAGTTGCACGATCGGCTGCGAGAGGATGGCGATCATCAGCATGATCATGCCGACAAGCGAAAAAATACCGGTAAAGGCTTTCAGGTAAACGCGCGCCAGGTCCGACGTGGCGCGCGTAGCCACAAAAGCCGAGAAGAGCGGCCGCGAAATCGGTACGGCTATAGCCTGAAACGGGATGCCGATCAGGTTGTCGGCCGAGGTAAAGCGGCCGAAGGTCATGGTGTCGACGAAGCGCGGAAGCACCAGCTTGTCCACTTGCCAGTTGATCGCCGAAACCAACTGGCCGGCGGCGTTCCACCCGACCATATCGGCGAAGAGGCGCCATTGGGAGAAATCGATCCGGATGCGCTGGGGGGCGAAGATGTAGGAGATGATCATCATAACCAGGGTTGACGAAACCGTGCCGGCGGCGATGGCCCAATAGCTGCGCGTGGTGATGGCGATCGTGGTGGCAATCAGCAAGGCGCCGGCCTTGCCGAATATTTCAAGCGCGACATCGCGTCTGAAATCGAAGACGCGCGAAAATTCAACCAGGCGCTGGCTTACCAATCCACGCATGGCCGGACCCGTGGCCAATACGCATTGCAGGGCGATGAGGCGAGGCTCGTGATAAAGTACCGACAGAGGCCACGACAGGATGGCGAGTACACCGATAATGGCCACCGAGCGTAGAACCGCCATGGAGAAGGCCGTATCATACATCTTGTCCGTGGGCTTTTCCACATTGAGCAGGACGGCGGCCAGAGGAAGCTCGGAAAGCGCCTCGACCACCTGGACCGCGGTCGCAGCCATGGCGACGACGCCAAAATCCGCCGGGCCAAGGAAGCGCGCCAGGATGAGCAGGGAGATGAAGTCGAACACCTTACCGAACAGTTTACCGCCAACCGTCCAGGCGCCGGCTTTGGCGGTGCGTTCGGAAAGCGGGCGGCTTTCTGATTTGTTCATGCTTCCCCGTCCGCTGTTACGGCATGAGCCGGCGATAATACAGGAGGCGCGAATATCATGTATTGCTGCGTCTGGGTAAAATTCATTTGGCTGAAGAGTTTAGCGTGTCTGCTTCTCTGTCACCTTTCTAACGCCCTGACAAGTTTCGCGGGCGGCAATTATCCGATGGCTGTGTCCGCTCCTGGCCCTTATCTTGCATAACAGGCCTGCCTGTGCTTGGATACCGGCAGGGTGATGTCGCGGGCTGAGATACAGCAGAAGCCAAGCAGCGGCGTTGAAAACTGCGACAGCAGGGGCATGGAATGCGGAACGAGCAGAAAACATCCGAAAGTATAGATACAAGCGATGGGCCTGCGGGGAGCGCTTTATTTTATGAAGACCTGGAACGTTTCGCCGATAATGTCGCCCTTATAGAGGGTGAGCGCCGTATCACTTACGCTACACTGATCAAGCAGGCCGATACGCTTGGCGCCAGGGTTGGCGCGGGCCGCCGCCTGGTATTTCTTGAGGCGCGCAATACGATCGAGGCGGTGACGGCTTATATCGGTTGTTTGCGCGCCGGTCATGTGGTGCATCTGTTCGGTGAAGGCGAAGACGCCCGTGTAAACACCCTGATCGGGATCTACCGGCCGCATGCCGTCATTCGCCACGAAACGCCGGGGCCGTCCGTAATCGAGACGCGCCACGCGGCGGAAATTCCCCTGCATCCCGATCTCGCCGTCCTGCTGTCGACCTCCGGCTCTACCGGTTCGCCGAAATTCGTCAAACTGTCAGGCCGGAATATTCACGCCAATGCCATGGCTATCGCCGAATACCTTGAACTGGACGCGACGGAGCGCGCGATCACGACGTTGAAGTTCAACTATTCTTACGGCCTGTCGATCATTCATTCTCACCTGGCATGCGGCGCGTCGCTCGTCCTGACCGAAAGCTCGGTCACGACGCCGGGTTTCTGGCCGATGTTCGAGGCTCAGGGCGCCACCAGCTTCGCCGGCGTGCCCTATATCTTTGAAATGCTTGACCGGAGTAACGACTGGGCCGCCCAGCCGAACCTGCGTTATGTCACCCAGGCGGGCGGGCGGCTGGCGCCGGATATCGTGCGCCGTATGGCCAGCCTCGGCCAGGATAACGGTTGGCGGTTCTTTGTCATGTACGGCCAGACCGAGGCCTCGCCACGTATGGCCTACTTGCCGCCGGAGCATGCCATCGACCACCCGGACAGTATCGGCCGCGCCGTGCCGGGCGGCGACCTGTCACTGATCGATGAAGCAGGCGCGGCCATTATCGCGCCTGAAACGGCGGGCGAACTGATCTATGCCGGGCCGAATGTCATGATGGGTTATGCCGAGGGGCCGGCGGCGCTGGCAACGGACGAGACGCCCGTCAGCCTGAAAACCGGCGATATCGCGGTCAGGTTGGCCAACGGTCTTTATCGCATTGTCGGACGCAGTTCACGCTTCATCAAGCCTTTCGGCATTCGCCTGAACCTTGATGAATTGCAGGCGCAGGTGCGTGAACGGGCTGCCGGAGCCATCTGTACGGGAACGGATGAGCGCCTTGTGGTCGCTATTCCCGGCGGATTGGAGGACCCGGCGCCGCTGTCCGGCTGGCTGACGCAAACCTATGGTCTGCCGGCCTTTCTGATCGAAATTTTGTCGGTAGAGGAAACGCCGTTGCTGCCGAGCGGCAAGCCGGATTACCAGTCCCTGATCCGTCTGGCCGCTGAAAAGCATCCGCTGGTGGATACAGCAGATGGAACAGCGTCGCCCGAGGTGAACGGCCGATGGGAGAACGTCACGGCAATCTTCACGACCCTGACCGGCGCCAAGGTGGTCAATGGCGACAGCACATTCATCGCACTGGCCGGCGATTCCCTGTCCTATGTCGTGACTTCCCTGGCGATCGAGGAGTACCTCGGTTTCCTGCCCAGCGACTGGGAGACAAAAACGGTGGACGCCCTTGAGGCCTTACGCGGCGCCGATGGCGAAAAGGATGTTGCCGCGCCTTTGCATTACCTGAATACGGGGCGGGTGCTGATGCTGCTGCTGGGCATACCTTTTCATGCCGCCATGGCCTTCAACGCCAAGGCGGACATGATCATTTCCGCGCCGGAACGCTCCTGGATCGCCACGGTGATCTTCATGTGCCTGCATGCTTTCAGGATGTATGCCTACTTCTTTATCAGCGGCTACTTCTCGATGCTGATCCTGAAGCGGACAACGGCGCTTAACTGGTTCACCCAGCAGGCCAGACGGCTGGGCTTTCCCCTTGTGCTGGGCGGACTTATACTCGTGCCGCTGGAGGTCATGGGGGTAGCTGTTTCGCCGGTCCGCACAGGCTTGCCACCATGGGAATTCTGGGTGCAGCAGATGACGTCGCCCGGTGCGCAATGGCTTTCCACCAGATGGTTTCTCGCCACCCTGCTGGGCGTGGGAGCCTGTCTGGCCGTCCTGATCACACTGCAACGACAAGGGCGTTTCGGGGCACTTCCGGACCGTTTCCTCGACCTGATAGACAGACGTCCGGCGCTTTGCTGGTGGTTGCTTGTGGCGGCGCTGGCCCCCCTGGGACTGTCCTCGGCCGTTGCCGGCAAACTGCTTGGCGGCGCCATTATGCTGTTCGGCACCTTCGATTACCGGACCATCGTGACCTATGCCCCCGTTTTCCTTGTCGGCGTGCTGATGTTCCTGCGGCCCAAAGTGCTTGAATGGTATCTCAGGCCTTCCCTGTTCACGATCGTGCTGACGGTTATCCTGACGGCGGCATTTGTTATTCTGGACGGTTCGCAGAGCCTGCCGCTGATGGTGCTGGAACAACTGAACATCCTGCCGGTCGGCATGCTGGCGACACGGGTCTTCCTCAGTGCGATGCACCGCGGGGCCAATAATACCCATCCGGTCATTACCCGCCTGCTTGATGCGTCCTACGTCATTTACATATGGCACATTGTATTCGTGCTGTTGTTCAACGATCTGTGGATATCCATGCGCCTGAATCCGCTCATCGCCATTACCCTGACCACGGTGGGCAGCTTTGCTTGTTGTTGGCTGGTCTATATGGTGGTCAGCCGCTCACGCCTGCTCAGCCTGATTTTTAACGGCGGACCGTTGCGGGGAGCCTGAGGCCGGGGGCACTCCGGCCATCGGGCATTTCAGCTTTTCACGTCAGGCTTCGCATCAGGTTTCTGGGTGGGCTTCCGGTATAAGGGAAGCGCCCGGTGTTTCCTTGAAGCGGAAGCCGGTTTCAGCAGCCGGTTTTTGACGGCGGCCGGTGGCCGGCCCTGTCGTCGGCGATGTCGTCCGGATAAAGGAAAACAGCTCTTTCATGGCCTCGACCTGGCTTTTTTTCGTAGTCAGGGCATGATCGAGTTCGGGCAATATGGCGATCGAAACGCCTCGTTGCCGGGCAAGCCAGCGGCCACGGGCGCCGAAATGTTCGAGGCCTTCCAGTGAGCGGTCCATCGCGCCTGCCAGGATATGAACACGGGCGTTGCGGGCGGCGGCGCGCATGAACAGCGTTCGGGCCGCCTGGGCTGCCGGGCGGGGAAAAAGCGCCCGTTGTAAACCAGCCAGACGCGAGAGCACGAAAGTATGCAGGGTTTCACGCACCATGCGCACCCATTTGCGCGCCTGCACCGGGGCACGCAAATAGACGGAACGCATGGATTCGACATGCGCCGCCCGGTCAAGTTCACGTCCCGGTTCCCATATCAGCCAGGCATTGATGGCAAGGGCGCGATTGAGGCCGCCGTCTTCCATCACGGCGCGGACGGCATGAAATCCGCCGGTGCAGACGCCAGCGGCGGCGGAATCACCGAACCCGTGCTCGGCCAGCAGGGCGGCGGCGCTGCGCAGTTCTCCGGTGCGGTTGGTTTCATAGACGTGAACGCCGCTGCCTTCGCTTTCGCCCAGACCGGCGAAATCGAAACGAAGCGCGGCTATTCCTTCAGCAGCCAGAAGGCGGCTGGCGCGTGTCGAGAAATTGGCCACGCCGGCTCTTGGATCTCCGCCCGTATTGCCGAAAATGACTGCCTGATCGCCGGTTTTCCGTGTCGGCAGGCAAAGCACTCCGCGCAGTCCCTCCCCGAAACAGACCTTTTCTTCGCGCCAGTCGGCAGTTTGCAGAACTCCTGCCGGCCTGGCTCCGGCAGTGGACGTCGGTACGGGGGTAAACTGTTTTTCCAGCCATTGCAGCGTTGCGGCGAACAATTCGGCGGGAGGCTGATTGACGTAGGAATCCTTGAAGAACGCCGTATAGCCTGTAAAGGGCGTCGCCTCTGCCCGGGGGCCAAATATGGCCAGCAGTTTTTTGGCGCCGACGGGACTGGCCAGAAGAATCGGCGGCCATTCGGCGTCCGCCTGGGTTATGTCAACGGATTCCAATGCCCGAATGCTTGCGGGCGAAAGGTAGAGGCCGTTACATTCGATCGTTTCGTCATCGGAATGAGCGCCAGCCTGCATGGCGTAGGCCAGGCGCAGTTCTTTCAGCCAGGCCTTGCCGGTAGGCAGAAGGTCCCACAGGATAAGGCCGTCGGGTTTGACATCCTTAGCCGTGAGGCTGGCCAGGGTGGCGCCGATGCGCAGCCCGCAGACGAACAGGTGTGAAACCCCGCTCAGTGTCCTGAGGAAGTGGGCTGCCTGCCCGACGCCCTTTGTCCAGGCGGTCCACTGGTCCGCCGTATCGTCGAGGCCGAGGGAGTCGCCTTCGCCCAGCAGATCGTAACGCAGGACCAGATATCCGGCAGCGGCGAGTTGTTCGGCCCACTGGAAAAGCGCGCGGTAAGTCCAGCGGGCGTCCCGCCCGGCCGGAGCGCAGATGATGACCGCCGCTCCGTTACCGGCCTGACCAGACGGGCGATGCAGGCTGCCGCTGTGCCCATCGAATACGATAGGGATGATTTCGGTGGCCGCGCTCCTTGCACCGCTCATTGATCCGCTCCTGCGCCTTAAACCGTTTGCTCAAATTACCGTGGGTAACCTGACCCATTAACGGAGATATGTATTAATGGAAGACACTTGTGGAAAACAGGCTTTTCCGGGCGTGTCACCAATTTAAAAGTGTATTTTCTAACAGTGATGCATAAAATACACCCGATGACTGTGCTGGCGCGGATATCCATTGCAGTCATCTGGACAGAGGGCCTGACAAGGCCGGTCTGTAAAACATGTTACCTTCATGTTATGAACCGCATAAAACAGGAGGGCAGGATGTGGACACGCAGGCATCTTTTAGGCAGCGGCATGGCGGCGGCCGGAGCATTCGGGCTGATACCAGTGGCCTGCGCGCAAGCGGTTTCGCGCTCCACGGTTACCGCCGGTCCTGAAGTTATCGTCGAGATCGCCGATGGCCGGTTGAGAGGCGGGCACAGCCGGGGTGCGCTGGCCTTCAAGGGCATTCCCTATGCGGGTTCGGTGACGGGCCGGGCGCGTTTCCGTGAAGCACCGCCGGTTGTACCGTGGAGCGGTGTACGCGACGCCAGGCATCTGGGCGCGCCGTCATTGCAGAAAGCGAACTCGACCTATGGCGAGCAGGAGCCGGCCTATGCCGAGGACTGCCTGGTGCTCAATGTCTGGACGCCGGCGGTGAATGACGGCAAAAAGCGTCCGGTCATGTTTTATTGTCACGGCGGCGGCTTCGCCAGCGGTTCGGCCGGATCGACGGCGCAGGACGGTGCGCGGCTGGCGGCGGTTTATGATGTGGTGGTGGTCGCCACCAATCACCGGCTGGGGCTTCTGGGCTATCTCTACCTCGGTGAACTGGGCGGTGCGGGCTGGGACACCTCCGGCAATCAGGGCATGCTCGATATCGTGGCCGGCCTGCGCTGGGTGAAGGCCAATATCGCCACCTTCGGCGGTGACCCGGGTAATGTGATGATCTTTGGTGAATCCGGCGGTGGTTTCAAGGTCGGCACACTTATGGCCATGCCCGCGGCGAAGGGTTTGTTCCACAAGGCCAGTATCCAGAGCGGCGCGGCCCTGCGGCGGATGCCGAAGGAGATGGCCACGGAAACCGCGCGCCGGGTGCTGAAAGGCCTCGGCATCGCGCTCAATGACCTGGACAAACTGGCTGAAGTGCCTGCCGAACAGATTCTCGCCATCCAGTTGGTGGGCGAACAGGGCAAAGGGCCGATGGCCATGCCCTCGGACGGTTCACCGGCACTCCCGCGTTCGGGGCGGCTGCACATGGCGGGATATCCTGTGCCTGGCGGTTACGGCCCGGTGGTCGATGGCGCGGTTCTGCCCCATGATCCGTTCGATCCGGCAGCCTCGCCGCTGATGGCCGACGTGCCGCTGATCGTCGGTCACAACCGTGATGAGGCGACCTTTTTCAATATGGGCCGGCCCGATACCTTTGCGCTCGATGAGGCCGGACTGAAGATGCGGCTCCAGACGGAATTCGCCGATGACGCGGATAAACTCCTGACCGTTTATCGTGCGACCTATCCGAAAGCGACACCGGCAGAGCTTTATATCGCTATCGCTTCGGCGCGCTGGTTCGGCGCGGAGTCCGCCACGGCGGCGGACCGCAAATCGGCGCAACCCGCGGCGGTCTACCGTTATCGTTATGATTATGAATCGAATTTTCCGGTCCCCGGCGCTTCCGCTACGCTGAAAGCCGGCCATGCCACCGAAATCGCTGCCATGTTCCTCAATACCGACCAGCCGGGCCTGGAAGGGAATGGGCTGGATCTTGCGGAAGCGTCCAAAAACATGAGCGCTTTCTGGGCCGGTTTTGCCCGTGACGGTAAACCGTCCGCACCGGGTCAGCCGGATTGGCCGCGTTACGGGACGCAGGATCGCCCGGTCATGCTGATCAATACAGCCTGCCGCGTCGAAAACGATCCGGAGGGGGCGGCGCGCAAGGTCTGGCAGGAAGAGGTCGCGGATTGAGCCGGTATATACTGGCCCTGGATCAGGGGACAACCTCCAGCCGGGCGATCATTGTCGATGGCGGCGGCAATATCCTGAAGATCGCCCAGAAGGAATTTCGCCAGATATTCCCGCAGGGTGGTTGGGTCGAGCATGATGCGCGCGATATCTGGAGCACACAGATGGGGGTGGCGCAGGAGGCCATCACCGCCGCCGGTCTGCGCGCCAGCGATATCGCCGCCATCGGCATTACCAACCAGCGCGAAACGACCGTTATCTGGGACCGCGCCACCGGCCGGCCGATCCATAACGCCATCGTCTGGCAGGACCGGCGCACGGCAGGCCTCTGCGACGAACTGATCAGGGCAGGGCATGAACCGTTGTTCGAGCAGAAAACCGGCCTGCGGCTCGATGCCTATTTCAGCGGCACCAAGATCAAATGGCTGCTTGATCGTGTGCCGGACGCGCGGGTGCGGGCGATACGCGGCGAACTGGCTTTCGGCACAATCGATAGCTGGTTGGTATGGAACCTGACCGGCGGCGCCCTGCATATCACCGACGCCAGCAATGCCGGCCGCACCTTGCTGTTCAATATCCATACCGGTGAATGGGACGACGAACTGCTGGCCTTGCTCGATATTCCCCGCAGTCTGCTGCCTGAGGTGCGGGGCAACAGCGAGGTCTATGGCGAAACGGCGCCGGGGCTTTTCGGCGCGCGTATCCCGATCGCGGGTATGGCGGGCGATCAGCAGGCAGCTACCTTCGGACAGGGATGTCTGGAGCGCGGCATGGCCAAGAATACTTACGGCACCGGCTGCTTCATGCTGATGAACATGGGCGGCAAGGCCGTTCCCAGTCAGAATAAACTCCTGACCACCCTGGCCTGGCAACTGGAAGACAGGCGCACCTATGCGCTGGAAGGGTCGGTTTTCGTGGCCGGCGCACTGGTGCAATGGCTGCGTGACGGGCTGGGGATTATCCGGTCGAGCGGCGAGGTCGAGGCGCTGGCGGCGTCCGTGCCGGATAGCGGTGGCGTTTATATGGTGCCGGCTTTCGTCGGGCTTGGTGCGCCATACTGGGACGCTTATGCGCGCGGTACGATCATCGGCCTGACGCGCGGCAGCACAAAGGCGCATATCGCCCGCGCGGCGCTGGAAGCCATCGCCTTTCAGTCGGCGGAAGTGCTTGACGCCATGCAGCGGGATTCGGGAGCCGCCCTGAGTGAACTGCGCGTCGATGGCGGGGCGAGCCACAATAACCTGATGATGCAGTTCCAGGCGGATATTCTGGGTGTGCCGGTCGTGCGGCCAAAGGTGACCGAAACCACGGCATTGGGGGCGGCCTGGCTGGCCGGGCTGGCGGTGGGCTACTGGCCATCGGTCGAGGTTCTGCGGACGCAATGGCGGATCGATCGGGTTTTCGAGCCGGTTATGAGCGCGGACGAACGCGCCGCGAGGATGGCGCGGTGGAAAAAAGCGGTCGGCCGCAGCGCACACTGGGAGGAAGGCGTTTGAACGATCCGCGTCCAGCGCTTCTCGCCAGGGCAACAGCCGATATTTTGTGGGATGTCATCGTTATCGGCGGCGGGGCGTCAGGCCTTGGCACGGCGCTGGAGGCCGCCTCGCGCGGTTACAGAACCCTGCTTCTGGAGGCGCATGATTACGCCAAGGGCACCAGCAGCCGCTCGACCAAGCTGGTGCATGGCGGCGTGCGGTATCTGGCGCAGGGTCATATTCATCTGGTGCGGGAATCGCTGCATGAACGTGGCCTGTTGAAGCGCAATGCGCCGCATCTGGTTCATGATCTCGGTTTTCTGGTGGCGGCTTATCAAGGCTGGCGGCTGCCGTTTTACGGGATCGGCCTCAGGCTTTATGATCTGCTGGCGGGTAAACTCAATCTGCGTCCCAGCCGTCCATTGGGGCGCAAGACGGCGCTGGCGCATATCCCCACGCTGAAACATCGACATCTCAAGGGCGGCATCCTTTATTTCGATGGCCAGTTTGACGATAGCCGGCTGGCCATTACCTTACTGCGCACATTGGAGGATCAGGGTGGGGTGGCGCTCAATGCCGCACCGGTCACCGGCCTGATAAAATCCGGCGGCAAGGTGACGGGAGTGCGGTTCGCCGACAGCGAAACAGGACAGATACATGAGGCGCGCGGCTGTGTGGTGATCAATGCCACAGGCATTTTCGCCGATGCGCTCCGGCGGTTGGACCAACCTCAGGCCCGCCCGATGCTGATGCCCAGCCAAGGGGTGCATATTGTGGTCGGCCGCTGCTTCCTGCCGGGCGATACGGCATTGATGGTGCCGAAAACCGCCGACGGACGGGTGCTGTTCGCGGTGCCCTGGCATGACCGGACCCTGATCGGCACCACGGATACGCCGGTGCCGGAAATCAGTCTGGAACCGCGTGCCCTGGAGGCTGAGATCGACTTCATCCTGAAAACAGCCAGTGAATATCTCGACCCGGCGCCGCAGCGATCCGATATCGTAAGCATATTCGCCGGTCTGCGGCCGCTTGTGAAGGCGCAAACGTCTGACACCAAATCGCTTTCCCGCGAGCACGCGCTTACGGTTTCCGAAAGCGGACTGGTGACGCTGACAGGCGGCAAGTGGACCACCTATCGCCGCATGGGGGAGGATACGATCGATCTGGCCGCGCGTGAGGCCGGCCTGTCGCCGCACAAGAGCGTCACCGGAACCCTGCGACTGCATGGCTGGGCGGAAAGCGGTGGTGTTTATGGCAGTGATAAAGAGGCCGTCATGACCTTGCCCGGCGCGGATATAAAACTCCATCCGGATCTGCCTTACAGCGAGGCGGAAGTGCGCTGGGCGGTGCGCTTCGAGCAGGCGCGGACGATCGAGGATGTGCTGGCGCGGCGGCTGCGCGCGTTATTGCTGGATGCGTCAGCAAGCATGACCATCGCGCCGCGTGTCGCCGGGATCATGGCGGAGGAACTGGGCCGCGATGCAGCCTGGCGATCGGCGCAGGTCACGGCTTTCATGAAGCTGGCAAACGGCTATTTATCCAGTCCGAACCAGCGGGCGATATAGAGAGACGCGCAGATGCCATTATCCTGGCCGGCGTATCCGCTGCCGCAGTCCTGCGCGCCTGTCCCCGGTTTGATGGGGAACTGGTGGCCGGTTCCAATGACATCATAGGCTTCGACCACGTTAGAGCCATAAACCCTGTGAGGTTGACCACTTACCGTATTGCTGGTTTGGGGAGTTTGGGTCAGGCCATTGACATTGGTCCATTGTTCCATCGTCCAGGTGGCGTTGATGAACGAAACCACGCCGTCATCGACACCCTGCCATATGGAGACACGCGGCCAGGGACCGCTGTAGTCCGGACGGGCTGCGCGCACCTTATCGCCCCATTGCTTTGCGGTCAGGTTGATGTTTCCCTTCAGGCAGTTGTCAAGATTCTGGGTGCCTTCGGTGCATTTGTAGGGAATACCGGCAACGGGCGCACCGGCGCTGAAAACATCCGGATAGGTGGCCAGCATGACATTGGTCATGGCGGCGCCAGCTGAAAAACCGGTGACAAAGATACGTTTCGGATCTGTATTGTAACGGTTCTGCGCCCAGTTCACCATCTGGATGACGGACAGTGGTTCGCCGGCATTGGTCATCTGGTTGCCGGGCTGGAAGTAACGGAAGCAACCGTCCGACTGGGCGCTGGTGGTCTGGGGATAGATCAGCACGAACTTCATCTGATCGGCCCATTTCGTCCAGCCGGTTTCATTATCATACTGCGACGCCTGGGAGCCGCAACCGTGCAGGAAAACAACAATAGGACGATTGCTGGTCAGACCGGCGGGCTTGTACACGAACATATCGAGCTGGCCGGGATTGCTGCCGAAATTCGTTACCTGAGTCAGGATACCATCAGTGGATTCCGCGGAACTGGTCGATGCGGCGGATGAACTGCTGCTGCTTGACGAAGACGAACTGCTGGATGCGGAAGACGTGCTCGACGATGATCCGCCTCCGGAAGACACGGTACCGCCCGAGCCGCCGCCGCAGGCCGCCAGAATAACCAGACCAAGCCCCAGTCCGGCGGTGATGATTTTTTTCCTTATGGACATGCTGAATTCCCGCCGTTTGCCAAACTATCCGCGGCCGCCTTGTCCTGGAATAACCATGGATTGCGAAACCATTCATGTCCAATGAGCGGAAAAATCATGTCTTTCTGATGACGTCTTTGTCACGCGCGCCGATTCGACAGCCGGATAAGGCTATACTGCCATATCCGGCTGTTTCACGCATCCGGCTTAAGCTGCCAGCATATTGCCGATGCCGATGATTACGGTCGAGATGATCAGGGTGCCGATGCCGAGCCAGACGAGGAACTGTGTCCGGTTGGCCGTGCCCTTCCATTCCTTGAGCGCGAAGCCCCACAAGGTCGAGAACAGGATGATCGACGCCATGTGCAGGGTCCAGGAGGAGAAACCGAACCTGCCCATCTGGCTTTCGCCCATGGTATAGAAGAAGAACTGGAAGTACCACAGGGTGCCGCCGAGCGCCGCCAGCAGGTAGTTGGCCAGCAAGGGCGTCTTGATACCGGAAACGGCGGCGGTTTTGCCGGTCCATTCGCCGGCCGATTTGTTCTTGAGGATCAGGTACAGGCACCAGATGAAGTTGGTGGTGAAGCCGCCGGCCAGCACCACGCACAACACCGGCAAACCGACCCACAGCGGACCGGTGCCGGCGGCGGCGGTAGCTTCGCGGATCGGATCGCCAGCCGCCAGACCGAAGGCGAAGAAGGATGACATGACGCCGGAAAAGATGGCGATCAGTATGCCCTTCTTCAGGTCGAATTCCCCGCGATCGGGAATATTGGCGTCACCAGACACATTGGCGAGCTGCTTTTCCTTGGCGCCGCCGGCCATGGCGACGACGACGATGCCGATAATCACCACGGCGATACCGATGAAGGTATACTGACTGCCGGATTTGGCGATCAGCTCGCCGAAGGTGATCTGCGATACCGGCGGCCCGATCAGCGGCGGCCCGACCGTGCCGATCACCGTGGTCAGGCCGAGCGCCACGGCCATGCCGAGCGACAGGCCGAGATAGCGCATGGTCAGGCCGAAGGTCAGCCCGCCCAGGCCCCAGGCGGCGCCGCACAGATAGCAGATCAGCAGGGTGTGGGAGGGGGTGGCGGCGAGCACGCCGAGCAAATCCTTGCTGCCGATAAAGGCGCCGATCCATGGGGCGATTACCCAGGAAAAGATGCCGCCGGTCAGCCAGAAAATTTCCCACGACCATAATTTGATGCGTTTATAGGGCACATAGAAGCTGGCGGAGGACAGACCGCCCAGCCAGTGGAAAAAGACGCCTAAGAGGGGATTGGGGTTCATCTGCGTTTCCTGAATGGGTTTTGTTGTTATATTTTATAGAGGCGCTCGGCTGTCCCGGCGAACAGGGCGTCCCGTTCACCGGCGCTGAAGTCTTTTGTTATGTCGTCGTAGGCGTCGAGCGCTTGGGTATAGGTGTTGAACAGTTTGTCAGTCGGGAAATCGCTGGCGAAGGCGCAAGCGTTGGGGCCGAAGGTTTCGATGGTTTGCAGGATAAGCGGTCGCACCGACTCCATCGTCCATTGGCGATCGATAAAACCCATGCCGGAAATCTTGACCGCCGCATGGGGCAGGGCGGCCAGCGCCTGTAAGCCTTCACGCCATTCGGTTAGATCGGCATCGACCGGCATTCCCATATGGTTGAGAATGACGGGGATATCGGGGTGTTTCGCGGCAAGCGCCGCGGCCTGTTTCATCTGGCCGGGATAGATTTGCAGGTCGAAGGAGAGGTTATATTTCGCCAGCAGGGCATAACCTTTTACAAAGGCATCGTCATCGAGCAGGTTGCGCGGCGTATAGGTGCGTTTCGGATCGGCGTGCCAGTTGAGGATATGGCGGATGCCGCGGACGTTCGGATTTTCAACATGCGCCGCCAGCAGCCGTTCGACACCCGGATCATTGAGCGGCGCGAAGGCGACGATGGCGTTGGGCTTGCCGCTGTCATCGGCCAGAGATTGCAGCCAGCGGGTTTCCGCCAGCGCATCATCGCCATGTGCGCCAGCGTCGATATGGACGATCTTCCCGACCGGATAACCGGCGGCGTCGGCGAAATAATCGCGCAAAGTATAATCGCTGGCGATTGCCTCGACGCTGCCATTGGGGCCATCATCGGCAAAGGGCGGGGTCAGCCATGGGTAGCGTAGCTGCTCCAGTTGCCAGAGGTGGACATGGGCGTCCACAAATCGCTTTATGGCCATGTCCTCTCCCCTTTAGTAGGTTGTGCGTCCGCCAGACGTATCGAAGACGGAAGCGGTTGTGAAGGAGCATTCCTCCGACGCCATGAAGGTGACCATGGTGGCGGATTCATCGACTTCGCCCAGGCGGCCCATCGGAATCTTGCCGCGCATGTAGTCGACCTGGCTTTGCGGCAGTTGAGCGAGGATCGGACTTTCAAATGTGGCCGGGGTCAGGGCGTTGACGATCACGCCCTTCTGCGCCAGTTCCTTGCCGAGCGATTTGGTCAGGCCGATTACGCCGGCCTTGGACGCCGAATAGGCCGAGGCGTTGGGATTGCCTTCCTTGCCGGCCACCGAGGCGACATTGACGATGCGGCCGTAACCGTTATCGAGCATGAAAGGGATGACCTCGCGGCAGCAGTAGAACAGGCCGTTGAGATTGATATCCATCACCTTCAGCCAGCTATCGACGGGGAATTCCCAGACCGGCACGGTGGCGCCGGTGATGCCGGCCGAATTGATCAGGATATCGATCTTGCCGAGGGCGTCCTTGCTGCCCCTGGCGGCGGCGGTCACGGCAGCCTGATCCGAGACATCCAGCGCGAAGGTGGCGATGGCACCGGTGTCAGCCTTGGCGGCTTCGAGCGCTTCGGCATTGAGGTCCCACAGGACGACCTGGCCGCCTTCGGCGACGATGCGGGCCGCGGCGGCCTTGCCGAGGCCGGAAGCGGCCCCGGTAACAATGGCCGTGCGGCCCTTAAAACGGTCTGCGTACATTACTCAATAATCTCCAGGCCTTCGAGGCTGAACGGGATAACGGTCTGCTTTTGCTCACCGAGCTTGGAAACGCCAAGGTGCATGGTGTCGCCATGTTGCAGGTAGATCGGATCGGGCTTCTTGCCTTCGCCGACGCCCGGCGGGGTGCCGGTGATGACCAGATCGCCCGGCTGGAGCGTCACGAAGCGGCTGATATAGGCCAAGGCTTCGGCGACCGGGAAGATCATGGTCTTCGTATTGCCGGTCTGCATGCGCTGGCCGTTGACATCGAGGAACATGTCGAGGGTTTGCGGATCGCCCAGTTCATCGGCGGTGACCAGCCAGGGGCCGGTCGGGCAGAAGGTATCGCAACCCTTGCCCTTGACCCATTGTGAGCCGCGCTCCTTCTGGAAGGCGCGCTCGGACACATCATTGACCAGTACATAGCCGGCGACATGATCGAGGGCGTCCCTGACGTCGATATAACGGCAGGTCTTACCGATGATGACGCCGAGTTCGACTTCCCAATCCATCTTGGTCGAATCGAGCGGCTTCATGACGTCATCGTTCGGGCCGGTGAGGGAGGAGGTCGCCTTGGTGAAATAGATCGGTTCCGGCGGCACCGGCAGATTGGATTCAGCGGCGTGGTCGGCATAGTTGAGGCCGACGGCGATGATCTTGCCGATATTGGCGACGGGCACGCCGTAGCGCGGTTGGCCCTCGACGACCGGCAGGGCGTTCAGGTCGGCGGCCTTTAGTTTCGCCAGTTGCGACAGGCGCACTTCGTTGGCGGTGATGTCGCCGACCAGGGAGGAGAGGTCGCGGATGCAGCCGTCGGCATCGACGACGCCGGGTTTTTCCTGGCCCTTGGGACCGTAGCGGCAGAGTTTCATGGCTTATCCTTTGATCGTTTGACCACGAACCACACGAACGGACACGAACATTTAGGTGTTTGGAACCACGAATAGACACGAATTTTTATAATCTGAGCGCTTTGGCGCTCTATTCGTGTCTATTCGTGGTTTTCTAATTTCTTGTTTGTGTCCGTTCGTGTGGTTCGCGGTGTAAATTCTAGTGCGTATACGGGCGGAGCAGCTTGACGTCGGGGTTCAGTTCGACCCCGAAGCCCGGCTTGTCCAGTTTGTTGACATTGAGGCGGCCGTTTTCCGGTACCGGTTCTCCCAGCAATTGCGGGTGGAACATCGGCGCGACATGATCGGCCTTGGGCGCCATCATCAGGAATTCGGCAAAGGGCGAATTGTGACGCGTGATGACGAAGTGATAGGAGTAAACCGATGAGCCGTGCGGCACGACCATGATACCTCGCGCGTCGGCCATAGCCGAAATTTTCAACAGTTCGGTCACGCCGCCGCACCAGCCGACATCGGGCTGGATCAGGTCGCAGCAGTCCATCTCCATCAGCATCCGGAAGCCCCAACGGGTGGCTTCGTGCTCGCCGGTGGTGACCAGCATTCCCGGCGGGACGTTTTTCTTCAGTTGCTGATAGCCCCAGTAATCGTCAGGGCTGATCGCTTCCTCGATCCATTTCAGGCCGTGCGGCGCGCAGGCATGGGCGAGGCGCGTGGCGTAATTGACGTCAAGCGCCATCCAGCAATCCCACATCAGCCAGAAATCGTCGCCGCACTTGCTGCGCATATCGGCCAGCATGTCGACATTCTTCTTCAGGCCTTCGTCGCCTTCGATCGGCCCGTGGAGCAGGGGCATCTTGCCGCCGATAAAGCCCATCTGCTTCGCCAGGTCCGGGCGCGCGCCGGTGGCGTAAAACTGGAGTTCGTTACGCACGGCGCCGCCGAGCATATGATAGACAGGCTCACCACGCAGACGCCCCATCAGATCCCACAAGGCGAGGTCAACACCGGAAATGGCGTTCACCACCAGGCCCTTGCGGCCGTAATATTGCGAGGCGAAGTACATCTGGTCCCAGATGGTTTCGTAATCGAATGGGTCGCGGCCTTCGAGGAAGCGGGCGAAGTGCTTTTCGACCATATAGGCGGCCGGTTCGCCGCCGGTGGTGACCGCGAAACCCGTGGTGCCGTCCTCGCATTCGATCTCGACGACGAGGGTGCCGAGGACATTGATGCCGAACGACTTGCGGCTCTGGCGGTATTCGGGATAGCGGCCCATCGAGGTGGCGATATGGTTGTCGATCCAGTGGCCTTCGCCCTGATCGTGATAGTCGGCGCCGCCGCCGCCTTCGCCGCCCTTGATGACGCTGGCGCGAACCTGTTTGATTTTGGAATGTTTCGGCATTAGTCTCACCATTTGGGACGATGAGTCATATCTCGTTGTCCCCGCACTGATTTTGGGCTGAATGGCTTGAATTCATCCCACACTTTAGATATGAGCATTAAATAATGAAACAAACCGCGTCAATGAATAATTTGGGCGATCATGTGCCGGAAAGCGAAGCGGGGACGGGCAAGTCCCTCGCCGGCGCGCAGACGCTTGTGCGCGGCCTCGACGTCATGATGGCGGTCGCCGCCAATGCGCGCAGCCTGCCGCAGCTTTCCGAGGCGCTCGGTCTGACGCGTTCGACAACACACCGTCTGGCCACCACGCTGGTGGAGCAGCGCTTCCTCAATTTCACGCCGCGCGTCGGCTATTCGCTGGGGCCGAAATTGCTGGAACTCGGCCATCTCGCCTCGCGCCAGATGAACCTGCCGCGTATCGCTCACGATCACTTGCTGGCCCTGTCGCTGGATACCGGCGACACGGTTCATCTCGGCATACTTGATGGCGAACGCGCGCTCTATCTCGACAAGGTGCAGGGCAGCCGCCGGATTGAAATCAGTTCGCGCATCGGCGAACGTCAGCCCCTGCGCTCGACCGGCATCGGCAAGGCGCTGTTGCTCGACGCCACCGAGGATGAAATGGCGGCGGTTTACATGCGCGAAGGCCGCGAATGGCCGGGCTACCGCGTCGATTTCGAGACGTGGATGGATCGGATGCGCGATTACGCCGCCAGGGGGTATGCCTACGATCTGGAGGAAAACGAGGACCGCATCCGCTGCGTGGCCGCGCCGATCCGCGACGCCGGCAACAAGATCATCGGCTCGATCAGCGTCTCCTCGGCCGCGCAATATATGGATGACGCCCGCATGGCGGCGCTTACAGAACAGGTGCTCGCCACCGTCCACGCCATTTCGCACGAATTCGGCTGGAGCGAAAACAACCTTACCTCATAGGATAACAAGATGCTTTTACAGGGACAACGGATTCTGATCACGGGCGGATCGCGCGGCATTGGCCGGGGCACGGCCATCGAGTGCGCGAAACATGGCGCCGATATCGCCATCAACGCGTCCGCGCCGTCGGAGTCCGTCGATAGTCTTGTGAAGGAAATCGAAGGCCTGGGCCGCAAGGCGGTCGTCTATATCGGCGATGTGTCCCTGCCGGAAAGCGCGCCGGCCTTTATCGAGGCGGCGGTGAAGGGGCTTGGCGGGGTCGATCACATGGTCGCCAATGCCGGTATCTGCCCGTTCCACAGCTTCCTCGACATGCCGGTCGAGGTCGTGAAGCGCACGGTCGATGTCAACCTGATGGGCAGCTACTATATGTGTCAGGCGGCGGCCAACCAGATGGTGAAGCAGGGCGCCGGTGGGTCGCTGATCGCGGTCAGCTCGATCTCGGCGCTCGTCGGCGGTGAGATGCAGACCCACTACACTCCCACCAAGGCCGGGATGCACTCGCTGATGCAATCGACCGCCATTGCGCTGGGCCGTTACGGTATCCGCTGCAATTCGGTGCTGCCGGGCACGATCGAAACCGACATCAACAAGGAAGACCTCGCCGACATTGCCAAGCGCGACTACATGGAAAAGCGCATTCCGCTTGGCCGCCTGGGCGAGCCGGCGGATATCGGCAAGGTCGTGGTCTTCCTCGCCTCCGATCTGGCGGGCTATATGACCGGCGCCCATGTGCTGGTCGATGGCGGTCTGTTCGTCAATCTGCAATAGATTGAATATCTGGATGCAGCAGATTGCTGTGATCCGGCTGTAGCATTATTTTTAAATTGTTGCGGTGCAAATTCCACAACTCTGTGCCATTGAGATAGTTCTCATGAATTGAATTCACAGGGACCAGGGTCATGGCCGTCAATGTACGCCCCGCCGTCACCGGCGATCATCGCTTCATCGCGGAAATGATGTATGAATCCATGCTGCCGGTCGTTGGCCGCGGCATGTTTGATGCCGCTCTGGAAGGTACGGGTGTCGATCCCGTATCCTTTCACGAAACACTGCTGCTGAATGACGCCAGCAACTGGGGGCAACTGGATAGTTTCTTCATCCTGGAGATTGAAGACGGTACGCCGGGCGGCATAATGGGAGCTTATTTCAATAACCAGCCTGACCTGCGCCCGCTGACGGCGGAGGGATTTGAACGTGTGGCGGCCGTATTGAACTGGCCGAAAGAAGTGGCGCAGGGCTTCTGGCGCAAATATGTCTCTTTCTTCGGTTTTTTCGGCACCGCGCCACAGTTGCAGCATCCGGGCGAATATATACTGGAATTTGGCGCCGTGCGGCCCGATCTGCGCGGAAGGCTGCTTTATCGGCACATGGTCATGGCGCATATCGAACGGGCGAAGGCGCTGGGTTATAAGTCGGTGGGCAGCACGGGTGTTGCGGGTAACCTGGTGGTGGAGCGCGCCATGGGGCGGCTTGGCTTTGAAGTGAGAGCGCGTTTCGGTCCGGAACATTATCGTGGCCTTTTCCCCGGCATGGTCCGTCTGGTCTATGACATACCTGACGCCTGAATGGTGGTCTAATTGTATGAGTATTGACTCCTGTGGCTATATCATGATCGATAGGCCCATGGATACGCACGGAAAGCGCGGTCACAGGGAGTTGGATCATGTTGACAGTTTCACGCCGAACGGCTTTGGCGTCAGCCGCTGGATTGACGGTAGCCGGACTGGCCGGAAAGGCGGTCGCGGCGGGTGATACGGGCATAACGGCCGTCACGCCGTTTCCGCTGTCGGCGGTGCGGTTGAAACCTTCCCTGTTCCTGACCTCGATCGAGGCTAATCAGCGCTATCTGTTGTCGCTGGACCCGGACCGGTTCCTGCATAATTTCCGCGTCTATGCCGGTCTGGAGCCGAAGGGCGCGCTTTATGGCGGTTGGGAGGCGCGCGGCATCGCGGGTCACAGTCTCGGCCATTACCAATCGGCACTCAGCCTGATGTACGCCCAGACCGGCAAACCGGCATTCCGCGAGCGCGCGCTCTATATCACCCGTGAACTGGCTTTGGTTCAGGAGCGCAATGGGGATGGCTATGCGGGCGGCACGAATGTCGATCGTGATGGCAAGACGGTCGATGGCAAGGTCATTTTCGAGGAAATCCGCCGTGGCGATATCCGCACACAGGGCTTCGATCTGAACGGTGGCTGGGTGCCGATCTATACCTATCACAAGGTACTGGCCGGCACGCTTGACGCCCACCACTATTGCGATGATCCGGCCTCGCTTGAGGTTGCTTTGGGGCTGGCGGACTATCTCGGCCGCATTTTCGAGGGCCTGTCAGATGCGCAGGTCCAGGAAATCCTGCGCGCCGAACATGGTGGCATCAATGAGTGCTATGCCGAGCTATATGCCCGCACCGGAGACAAGCGCTGGCTTAAGCTTTCCGAGCGTATCCGCCACCGCGCCGTGCTTGATCCACTGGCGGAAGGCCGTGACGAACTGGCCGGCAAACACGCCAATACGCAGATTCCCAAGGTGATCGGGCTGGCGCGGCTTTACGAGGTGGCGCCGACCGACCGGCACCGTCAGGATAGCGCGAAGGCGGCGCTGTTTTTCTGGGAGGCGGTGACGAAGGATCATTCCTATGTCATCGGCGGCAATTCGGAATACGAGCATTTCGGCGAGCCGCGCAAACTGGCCAAACGCCTCGGCCAGCAGACCTGCGAAGCCTGCAACAGCTACAACATGCTGAAACTGACGCGGCACCTTTATGGTTGGTCGGGCGATGCGCGCTATTTCGATTTCTACGAACGTGCGCATCTTAATCACATCCTGTCGCAGCAGGACCCGCAAACCGGCATGTTCACCTATTTCACGCCGTTGGCTTCCGGTTTCGGGCGGGTGCATTCCTCGCCGGAAAATGATTTCTGGTGCTGCGTCGGTTCGGGCATGGAAAGCCATTCCAAGCATGGCGAAAGCATCTGGTGGCGCAAGGGCGACCGCGTGATTGCCAACCTCTACTATGCCTCAACGCTCGACTGGGCGGAAAAGGGCGTAAGGCTCGATATGGATACGGCTTTCCCATTGAAAGAGACGGTCACCCTGCGCGTCACCCAGGCCGAGTCGCCGTTTGAACTGGCGTTGCGCGTACCGGTCTGGTGTGCTGCGCCGAAACTGACGGTCAATGGCAAGGCGGTGATGAGTCAACCGCAAGATGGCTATCTCGTGCTGAAATCGCTCAAGGCGGGCGATGTCGTTGGGCTTACCTTGCCGATGGCGGTCCATGCCGAAACCATGCCCGATGATGACCGGCTGGTGGCTTTCCTTAATGGCCCGCTGGTGCTGGCCGCCGATCTGGGGCCGACGGACAAGCCGTGGGAAGGCTTCGACCCGGCGGTGGTTGCCGACAGAAATGACGGTATATTGGTGCGGACCGGTGAAACCTTTTCCCTGGGCGCGCATGGCCAGCCGGGAAAGCTCGTGCTCAGGCCTTTCTATGGTCAGCAACATAACCGCACCGCCGTTTACTTCCGCCGTTTCACACCCGCCGAATGGCCGCAGGCGGAGGCCGGCTATCGCGCCGCTGCCGCCGAAAAGGCCGACATTCTGCGCCGCACCGTTGATTCTATCCGTCTGGGCGAGCAGCAGCCGGAAACCGATCACGCCTTCGAGGGCACGCCCAATACCGCCGCCATCAGCCATATCGCTGAGCGCGGACGGTTGATCAACAAAGGCTATTTCCAGTTTGAGCTGGCGGTCAGGCCGGGACTGCTCGACCTTCAGGTCAGCTATAACGGCAGCGATCACAATAAGGATTTCAATATCCTGATTGACGGCCAGGTGCTGGCGCACGAAACCCTGCCGGGCGAGGTCACGGTGACGCGCACCGTGCTGACCTATCCACTGCCCGATCTGGCCGGCAAGGACAAGGTTATGGTGCGTTTCGAGGCCGCCGCCGACCAATGGACAACGGTCTACGAATGCCGGGTAATCGCGCGAAAAGCAGTAACGACTTAACCTTATACCGCCCCACAGGTGGGGCGGTATAAGGTTAAGTCTTGTGATATTCGGCGACGCGCTCGACTTCTTCGTATGATCCCAGCACGACGCCGACCCGCTGGTGCAGGGCCTCCGGCTGGATATCGAGGATCGGATTGAGGCCATCGGTCGCCGCGCCCCCAGCCTGTTCGATCAGGAAGGCGATGGGATTGGCCTCGTACATCAGGCGCAGCTTGCCGATGCCTTTTCGCGCATCCACCGGATACATGAAGATGCCGCCGCGCGTCAGGACGCGATGGACGTCGCCGACCATCGAGGCCAGCCAGCGCATGTTGAAATCGGCCTCGCGCGGACCGGTCTTGCCGGCCAGGCATTCATCGATATAGCGGCGGACCGGCGGCATCCAGTGGCGGCGGTTTGACATATTGATGGCGAATTCGCGTGTGCTTGCGGGGATTGTCATTTGCGGTACGGTCATCAGCCAGTTGCCGGTTGTCTGGTCGAGCGAGAAGGCGGAAACCCCGGCGCCCAGGGTCAGGACCAGGGTCGTCTGCGGGCCGTAAATGGCATAGCCCGCCGCCAGTTGTTTGCGGCCGGGTTGCAGTACATCCGCCGCGCTCACGGGACCGATTGGTGCTCTCAGGATGGAGAAAATGGTGCCGACCACGCCGTTGACATCGACATTGCTGGAGCCGTCGATCGGATCGAAGACCAGCAGGTATTCGCCGCCGGCAAGCGGGTAAATCTCTTCCATTTCTTCTGACACGAGTGCGGATACATGCCCGCCCCAGCGCCGGGCGTCCAGCATCATGTCGTTGGCGATGACATCGAGTTTTTTCTGCACCTCCCCCTGAACATTCTCCTGTTCGAGTGCGCCGGTCAGGCCGTCGATGGCACTGGTATTGACCGCATGGCCGATATCTTGGCAGGCATTGGCGACGGCTGCGATCAGTTGGCACAGGGAATTGGGAGCGGATTGTTCGGCAAGGAATTGGGAGAGGGATTTAAGCATGGCATCCAGTGTGGCTTGTTATGATTGCCGCGCACCATAGCGAAGTTCAGCAATCCCGCCAGCCCCGTTTGCGGGCATTAAGGTTAACCTTTTCTTTCTTTAGGCGTATTCCACAAAAAATTTTAACCTGTTATTAATATAGAATGGCGAGGCGCCCTGAATCCTGATTACCTGACGGCTGTCATCAGGAGGCAGCCATGCTGGCCAGGATCAAGCGTCTCGCACCCTATTTTCTCCTCGGCCCCGTTAGCGGGCCGCTGGTGGCCGGCATCGTGCATAATTTCCGCGGCGGCCGCCCGGTTCTGGGCGCCATGTATGCGGTGCTGCTGCTGGAATTCATCTATCTGCTGCCGGTCCTTTCGGCGAAATATCTGCCTACGCTCGCTCATTAATCTCAGCCCGGCTTGCCGGAAACGGCGGGACGTATCACAGTGGCCCTCTCTGATTCTTCCGGGAGACAGCGCGTCGATCTGATTGCATCAGATCGACGCGCTGAATTTTTGTTTTGGCGCACTTTTTAATCCAAAAAGTGCGTTACACTTTTTGGAAAGTGCTGTGCATGGCCTTGCGTGACCTTACCGGCGTGGTCGATTTCGGCCATCTTGAAGCCTATACCCTGAATGATGCCGTGGTGATGGAGGAGGTGCTGCGCATCTTCGAGCAGCAATGTGACCTGTGGTCCCCCTTACTGACGACGGATCACCCCGGCTGGCGCGATGCCGCTCACACCATAAAAGGCGCGGCGGCGGGCATCGGTGCGGGCCTGCTGGCGGCGGCGGCGGAATCGGCCGAACGCGGCGATGTGGAAGGGGCTGATTTCCGGCTGGAAAAGGTCAGATCGGCCATGAACGCCGCCCGGCATGATGTCGCGGCCTATCTCCACGAACTGCAACTCAGGTCCTTGCGCAGTTAAGTATAGCTGACTTATGAGGACGGCATTTAAGGCTTGGCATTTTCAGACCGGCTCTTTAAACGCACACCCAAGACCTTATCTTGTGTGAAACAGAGAGCCGGCATGAGCGACGAAGACCTGCATATCATCTGCACCGACCGCGAAGGCGTGGTCCATACCCTGCCGGCGTTGGAAGGCTGGCGGATCATGGAGATCATTCGTGACAACGGCCTGCCGATCAAGGCCGAGTGCGGCGGCTGCCTGGAATGCGCCACCTGTCATGTTTATGTCGCTGATGCGTGGCAGGACAAACTGGTGCCGAAATCCGACGAGGAAGACGAAAAGCTCGATGAAGCCTTCAATGTGAAGCGCAATTCGCGTCTTTCCTGCCAGATTCTGATGCGCGATGATCTAAACGGGCTTCAGGTCACTTTGGCGCCAGAAACGGATTAGCAACGGATTAGGTAATTGACTTTCCGGGGTGTTTGAAAGGGGCAGGATATGCGTTTAAAGACTCTGGCAGCGTCTGTGGTTCTGGGAGCGGTCATCGCCGGAACGGCCTGGGGATGGGGTGCGACCGGCCACCGCCTTCTGGCTGAAGAGGCCATGCGCGCCTTGCCCGGCTATGTGCCTTATTTCCTGCGCAGCCCGGCGGGCATCGCCGATGCCGGCGAATATGCCCGCGAACCGGATCGCTGGAAGGGGGCGGGCAATGTGCATGATTCCGAACGTACGCCGGCCCACTTCATCGATCTGGATGACGATGGCCTGACCCTGGCCGGGCAATCGCTCGATGACCTGCCGAAGACGCGTTCCGATTTCGAGGCGTCGCTGCGCGCCAAAAGCATCGATCCGGCGAAATCCGGCTATCTGCCCTATGCCACGATTGACGCCTGGCAGCAGGTGGTCAAGGACATGGCCTACTGGCGCGTGCTGACCCTGATGGAAGGCCGCGAAACCGACCGGACGAGGAAGGCATGGTATCGCGCCGACCGTCTCCGCCGCGAGGCGCTGACTCTGCGCGATATCGGTGTTATGGCGCATTATATCGGCGATGCCACCCAGCCCCTGCACCTGAGCATCCACTATAATGGCTGGGGCAATTTCTCTAATCCGGAAGGCTATACCAATGCGCGGATTCACGGGGCGGTGGAGGGGGCTTTTGTCCAGGCCAACATAACCGCCGCCGATATCCGGGACCATATGGAGGCCTATGTGCCCTGCACCCATGCCGTCGAGGCCTGTGTCGGGGCGCGGATCAAACGCCATTTCGCGCAGGTGACGCCGCTTTACGCGCTTGAAAAGGCCGGCGGTTTCCAGGATGGCGATCCGCGCGGCAAGGCCTTTATCGCCGAACGGCTGGGTGAGGGCGCCAGTGATGTGCGCGACGCCGTGCTCGATGCCTGGCGTGAATCCAAGACGATGCCGGTCGGCTATCCGGCGGCGTCCTATGATGATTTCCTTGGCGGCAAGGTCGCCGATCCTTATGCGAGCTTGTATGGCAATGATTAAGCAGTTCGGCACGCCTGACCCAAACCTGATCTACAAGCCGCGTACCGCTGGTTACGGCATACTGGCGCGGGACGGTCTGATCGCCTGCGTCCGCATTGGTTATGACAATTACAGCTACGACCTGCCCGGCGGCGCGGCGGATGGCGATGAGACGCCGGCGCAGGCGGTGGTGCGTGAGTTCGGTGAGGAAACGGGTCTGGTGGTCGAGGTGATCCGGCCGGTCGCCGATCTGATGCACTACATTATCCACGAGGACGGCACGCCCTATAACAATCACAGCCATATCTTCGAGGTCCGGCAGACCGGCATCGACCCGGCGCTGAAATGCGAGGCCGATCACGAACTGGTCTGGCTCAATCCGTTAAAGGTGATCACCAACCTGAAACATGAAGGCTATGCTTGGCCGCTGGTCCTGTGGTTGCGCAATTAATAAAACTTATCGAACGATTTTATAAATTCAATTCATTGGATCGAATGAATATGGACATGTAGAAGTTGACTATCAGACAAACTGAAAGCCGACTTCATGACCGACATCGCCACCCGACAACCGGCCCGCCTGCCAGACATTTTTCCGGGGGTGGTTATCGCGGCGCTGATCGGCGGACTGGCCTTCTGGCTTCATCGATTGCCGCATATGAACGCGATATCACCGGCAATCCTGGCGGCGGTCATCGGCCTGTTTCTGGCCCACGCGGTGAAGCTATCGGAACGCATGGAAGCGGGCATCGTCTTTTCCTCACGCAGCCTGTTGCGCTGGGCGGTTGCTTTGCTGGGTTTGCAGGTCAGTTTCGGGCAGATCGTGGCCATCGGTTGGGCGGGATTTGCGATAGTCGCCGCCGGTCTGGCGGTTAGTTTTTTGACGATCCGCGCGCTGGGGCGCGTGCTTGGCGTGGCGCCAAAGCTGGCCGAGTTGATCGCGGCGGGCACCAGCATCTGCGGCGCTTCGGCGGTGGCGGGCGTCAATACGGTAACCGGCGCGGAAGATGAAGATGTCGCCTATGCGGTGGCCATGGTCACCCTGTTCGGCACGGCGGCCATGCTGCTCTATCCCCTGATCGATCACTTGCTGCTATTGGATGCGCGTCGCTATGGCCTGTGGGCCGGGGCCTCGATCCATGAGGTGGCGCAGGTGGTCGGGGCCACGGCGCAGGTCGGGCCGGACGCCGCGCAGTCGGGCACGGTTGCCAAGCTGACGCGCATCCTGATGCTGGCGCCGCTGGTGATAAGCCTCAGGCTCGGACGGCGACATGAGACGAAGGGAAGCGCCGGACTCGGTATGCCATTATTTGTCATAGGTTTTCTGGCTTTGGTAGCGGTAAATAGCCTGTTCGCCTTGCCGGGTGAAGTGACGGCGCTCACCGGGCAGATATCGGGCTTCCTGCTGGCCATGGCGTTAGGTGCAATGGGTTTGAAAACGCATATCGACGCCCTGAAAGCGAAGGGTTGGGCGCCGCTTTTGCTCGGCGCACTGGGGACGCTGTTCATCTCGCTTTTTACACTGGGCCTCACCCTGGCTTTCGCTTAAACAAAGGCATGACCCTTGAGCAATTGCGCATCTTTATCGCCGTCGCCGAGCGCGAGCACCTGACCCGTGCCTCGGAAGCGCTTAATCTGACGCAATCGGCGGTCAGTTCGGCCATCGCGGCGCTGGAGGCCCGTTACAGTACGAAGCTGTTCGATCGCATCGGACGCGGCATTTCGCTCACAGAAGCCGGGCGTCTGTTCCTGCCGGAAGCGCGGGCGGTGCTGGCACGAGCGCGGGAGGCCGAGCAGACCCTGCATGAGGTTACCGGCGGCCTGCGCGGGACGCTGAAACTTGCCGCCAGTCAGACGGTCGCCAATTTCTGGCTGCCCGAACGGCTGGCGCGGTTTCACGCCACTTATCCCGGCCTCACCCTGGGGCTTGAGATCGGTAATACCGGCCGGGCGGTGGCGCAGGTTCTGGCTGGCGAAGCGGATATCGCCGTGGTGGAAGGCCGGGCCGACGATCCGCGCCTGGCCATAAGCCCGCTGACCGGCGACCGGCTGGTGTTGATCGCGCCGCTTGATCTGGCCCTGCCGGAGACACTGACCCAGGCGGATTGGACGGGTTTTCGCTTTATCGTGCGTGAAGCGGGGTCCGGCACGCGGCATATTCTGGAAGATTACCTCGCCACGATGGATTTAAAACTGGATGACGGTAATATCGTCATGGAACTGCCGTCGAACGAGGCGGTGCGGGGTGTCGTCGAGGCCGGACTGGGTGTCTCGCTGCAATCCGAACTGGTGGCCCGGCGGGCGATCCGCGCCGGGTTGTTGCAAGGCAGGGACATCGGTCTGCCGCCACGGTCTTTCTACCTGATCCGCCTGAAGGAACGATCCGGCACACGGGCGGAAAAAGCGTTTATCGATATCTGCAAGGCTTAAGGCTGGCGACGCAGGATAAATTCGTCATCGAGCGTTTTGCCGACAGGAAAGCGATATTCACCCACCCGCTCGAAACCGTAAGCCCCATACAAGCCTTGTGCCTTGTGGTTCTGACTCCAGACACCGATCCATTGCGGATTTGCGCCGTATGTAGCGGTCATCCATTCCATGGTGATGGCCATCAGTTGCTTGCCAAGTCCTTTGCCCTGCTGGCTGGAATGGACATAGAGACGTTTCAACTCGCCTTCATGGGCTGGGTCGGCTTCCGGGTGAGGCAGGCCGACCGGGCCGCATTGCAGATAGGCCACGGCTTTATCGCTGTCATAAACGATGCGCCAGAACTGCGCCGGATCGGCAATATCTGACGCCAGTTGCTCAGGCGCGTAGGATTTTTCCAGAAAGGCGCTGAGGTCTTCCGGCGGATAGAGATGACCGAAAGTCTCGACGAAAGTGTCTGTCGCCAGTTGCGACAGATCGGAGACATGGTGGGTTTCGACAGGCAGGATACGCATGGCCGTTTGATAGACGCCCATGCGCCTGTTCGCAAGGATCAGAACGACGCCTTGTTGGCCTCGAAGAAGGCACGCAGGGTTTCGGGCTTGAGGCCGGTCAGTTTTTCGACATCGCCGGTCAGGATATCGAAACCGCCTTGGCGGGTATTGGTATCGAACGAAACGAGCATGGGAATGATGGCCTTCGGCACACCCGCCGCCTTCATACCGCTTGCCAGTTGCTCGTCCGTCAGGCCTACAACGGCCAATGGTTTGCCGATGATTTCCGAGGCGAGGGCGGCGATCTGTTTCGTGGTCAGCCGTTCCGGGCCGGTAAGCGTCAGGATTTCGTTGGTCGAGGGCTTGCTGAGGGCCGCCGCCGCCGAACGGGCGACATCGGCATGGGAGACGTGCGCCTGTCTGCCTTCGCCGGCGGAGGTATAGAGCGTACCCGAAGCGAAAGCGCCCGGCAGGTTCATCAGCAGGTTTTCCTGATACCAGGCGTCACGCAGGATGGTGTAAGGTCGGCCACTGGCGATGACGGCCTTTTCCGTGCCGAGATGGTCCGGCGCGAAGATGACGGCGGAACCATCCGGCTTGGGCATGGAGGTATAGACGATTTCCGCGTCGGCCTCCGCAGCGGCTTTCACGGCATTGAGATGTTGCTTCAGCCGCTGGCCGGAACCGAGCGCATCGGTCGAGATGATCAGTACGCGGTCGGCGCCTTTGAAGGCCGCGGCCAGCGAAGCCGGATCATCGAAATCGGCGCGGCGGGTTTCGGCCCCCTTCGCGGCTAGGTCGGCCAGTTTGGCGGTATCGCGCGAGGCGGCGATGATATGGTCCTTGCCGGTTTCCAGCAACAGGGAGACGACGTGACGGCCGAGCTTGCCATTGGCGCCGGTAACGAGCAGATTGGACATGATAGTTCCTTTATGATATTTAGTTACTAAATGAGACTATTGAAAGATAATCTCTATTTCGGGTCTGTAAAGACGGCAGTTTGACGGGAGATGGTTACCTTGAGGGAACCAGTCATTACGCCGGCCCTGCGTGACGCCATGCGCGCCGTGATGGTCGAGGTTGAAGGCAAGATCGACAGCAGCAAGTGCCCGGTGCGCGATGTGCTCGATCATATCGGCGACAAGTGGTCGAGCCTCCTGATGGTGGCGCTGGGCACCCGCCCACACCGCTTCGGCGAACTGAAACGCGCCGTGCCGGATATCTCGCAACGCATGTTGACCCAGACCCTGCGTGATTTGCAGCGCGACGGACTGGTCAGCCGCCATGTCTTCCCGACCGTGCCGCCTTCGGTGGAATACCGCCTGACGCCGCTGGGCGAATCGATGATGCCGCCCCTGATGGGCCTGATGAAATGGGCCGCCGATCATCACGACCAAATCCGGCGGGCGCGGCTGGCCTATGTGGAGGCGCAAACCGAAGCCGCCTGATAACCGTTTTGCCCGGCAAAGCGGTAACACTTTGAATTTTTATTTTTCAAAGCCTACGCTGATATAGTTCATTTTGAAACGAGTTTCGACAGCCCGTTGGACCGCCGAAACCAGCGGAGGGTGCAATGGCTGGATTATTGTCGAAGGTGGAAGCGGGCTGGCCCGCGAAAGTTTTGGGCGTGGTGTTGGCCGTAATCGGGGTGATCCTGATCGTCGGCGGGGTTCAACTGGCGATGCTGGGGGGCAGTTGGTATTATCTGCTGGCCGGTCTGGCGCTGGCGGTGTCCGGCGGGTTGATTTTCACCGGCCGGGTGCTCGGCGCCTGGGTCTATATCGCCACCTTTATACTGACGGTTCTGTGGGCTTTCAGTGAATCCGGCTTCAATGGCTGGGCGCTGGTGCCGCGCATTATCGCGCCGCTGGTCCTGCTGCTGTTCGTGGTGGGTATCCTGCCGTCGCTGCTGCCGGTTGACGGCAAAAAGCGGCGCTGGCATGGCTTTGCCGGCATCGCCGCCTTTGTCGTTCTGCTTGGCATTGCTGTCGGTATTACCAATCAGTCGGGTGTGCAGTCTCCGGTTTCCGAGGCGGGGAACACACTGGCTTTCGATACCGCCGCCGCCGCGGGTACGGAATGGCCGGCCTATGGCGGCGGGCCGAGCGCCCAGCGCTATGCCGATCTCAGCCAGATCAATGCCGATAATGTCAAGAACCTGAAGATCGCCTGGACTTACCGCACCGGCAACCAGCCCGACAAATGGGGCGCCGAAACCACGCCCATCAAGGTTGGCGATACGCTTTATGGCTGCACCGGCATGAACGAGATGTACGCGCTCGACCCCGCCACCGGCAAGAGGCGCTGGAGTTTCGATCCGAAAGTGCCGGATGACGCCATTCCCTATACGGCTGCCTGCCGGGGCGTCACCTATTACAAGGTGCCAGGGGCTGCCATCGGCAGCGTGTGCGCCGAGCGTGTCTTCGAGGGCACGCTCGATGGCCGCGTCATTGCTGTGGATGCCAGGAACGGCCAGCCCTGTCAGGACTTCGGCACCGGCGGTCAGGTGAAGATCACCGACGGCATGGGCAAGGTCATCCCGTCGATGGTGGCCATCACCGCCGCGCCGGCCATCGTTCAGGGCGTGGTCGTTACCGGCCATCAGGTGCAGGACGGCCAGTATAAATGGGCGCCTTCGGGCGTGATCCAGGGCTATGACGCCATCACCGGCCAGCTTCGTTTTGCCTGGGACATGATGCGGCCTGATCGCACCGGCGCGCCGCCTCCGGGTGAAACCTACACGCCGGGAACACCCAATATGTGGACGACCGCCACGGGTGACGAGCAACTCGGCTATGTCTACCTGCCGATGGGCAATTCGGCCGCCGATTATCTCAGTGGTCAGCGTCGGCCGGAAGAAAAGATGTATTCGTCAGGTCTTGTCGCGCTCGATGTTAAAACCGGCAAACCCGTCTGGGTGTTTCACACGGCCATCAATGATGTCTGGGACTACGACCAGGGTTCGCAGGTCAGTCTGATCAATTTCCCGGTGAACGGCCAGATGGTGCCGGCGATCCTGCTGCCGACCAAGCAGGGCGATTTCTATGTGCTCGACCGCCGCACCGGCAAGGCGCTGACCGAGGTGGGGCAGATGAAGGCCGAGGTCGGTGGTGTCGAGCCGCAGGAACGCAGTCCGGTCCAGCCTTACTCGAAATATCAGAATGTCCGCGAGAAGGACATGACCGAGGCGTCGATGTGGGGCATGTCGCCGATCGACCAGATGATCTGCCGCATCCAGTTCCGCAAGGCGAGCTATAAAGGCCCCTATACCGCGCCGCAGCTTGACCGGCCCTATATCCAGTATCCCGGCTATAACGGCGGATCGGACTGGGGCAGCGTGGCCATCGATCCGCGCCGGGGCGTGGTAATTGCCAACTATAACCTGACGCCGAACTATGACCAGTTGATGACCCGCAAGCAGGCGGATGATAAGGGAATCTTCCCGGTCGGCGATCCGCGCCGCTCGAACAAGGGCGGCGCCGAGGGGGCCGGGCCGCAGACCGGTGCGCCCTTCGCCGTCAATGTCAATGCCGGCTGGCTGATGCCGGTGACGGGCATGTTGTGCAAGCAGCCGCCCTACGGAGGCATTCGCGCCTTCGATCTGAAAACTGGCAAGACCCTTTGGGATCATGCCTTTGGCGACGCCCGCCGCAATGGGCCTTTCGGTCTTCCGTCCTTGCTGCCCATCACTATCGGCACGCCCAATAATGGCGGGCCGGCGGTGACGGCCGGCGGGCTGATCTTCATCGCCGCCACCACGGACAACCAGTTCCGCGCCATCGATATCAGGACCGGCAAGACCCTGTGGCAGGACACCCTGCCGGCGGGCGGGCAGGCCAATCCGATGGTCTATGAGCAGAATGGGCGGCAGTATGTGGTGATCATGGCCGGCGGGCACCACTTCATGAAAACGCCTGAAGGCGACTATCTGATCGCCTATGCCCTGCCGGAAAAGAAGTAGGCTCAAGCCACCCGCCTGAAGCTGATGGTTTCAGGCGGACGGCCTGGTTAATAAAGAAAGGCACGGTGTTTACTACGTCTCATTTCAATTATTTAAACATATGATGCCAGACTGCCGGCGGGCGTAATTCTCACGGGGCCAGTCATGTCTGTACAATCCGGGCTGTGGAACAGGTTCCAGAGCCATAAGGGCGGAAACGTCGCCATCATCTTTGGTTTGAGCGCCTTGTTCCTGGTCGCTATAACCGGTGGGGCCATCGATTTTTCACGTATCAACGATGCGCGCAACAAGATGCAGGACGCCGCCGATATCGCCGTCTTGCGCGGCGCCCTGACAGCCAGCCAGGGGGACAAGATATCCCAGGCAGCGGCGCAGCAGGCTTTTGACGATAATTTCGGTGACAACGATATCGCCCTGGGCGAACATAGTCTCAAGAAAACGGTCATTAATAATGTCTCGAAACTGAACTATACGGCGACGGCGACGATCAAACCGATCTTCCTTGGCCTAGTCGGCTTGGGCACCCAGACCCTGACGGTCAGTTCCGTTGCCCAGTCCGAGGTCAATCCGTTTGAACTGGCGCTGGTGCTCGACGTGACCGGTTCGATGAACCAGAGCAGCAAGCTGACCAATCTGAAATCGAGCGTCACTTCGGTGCTGAACTCATTGCTTGATGCCAATGGCAAGAACAGTTCGGACGTCAAGGTCGGCGTTGTGCCGTTCAATACGCAGGTGCGTATGAAGACGGACACGACCTATTCTTTTGTCGATTATACAAGGTGCGCCCAAAATTCGGACGGAGGGTTTACGACCTATTACTTCTGCCGTTCCGTGTGGAAGGTGTATGATGCGATTTGTGCGACGGCCACCAATAAATCCAATTGCCTGACAAACGCTAAAGAGAAGATTTTCTATAAAACAACCACATCTGGCTCTTCCACGATCTATAAAATTTCCGCCATGTCCTATGAACAAGTGGGCAGTAAGTATACGCTTTATAAGTATACACTTGAAAGCACATATAATTCATCGGACCTGACCTTGAAGAGTGCTGCGCCTGAAATCAGTACGACGTCCGGAAATGCGAATTACAACGATTACAAAAATTACGCACCGAGCGGCTTTACGGCGTTCAAGTATAATGTAACCGTCAAGAAAAATAAGACAAACGTCACTGTCGACCTGCTTGCCGATGAACGCACGGGCTGGAAGGGATGCCTTACCGATCGGAACAAATCTTACGATGTATCGGCGGCGGCCTTCGATGCCACCATACCTGACAGCAGCTATGTGGCTGAAGATTGCGCCAGCACGCCTCCCGCCGTTATCCAGGATATGACGACCAGCATCAGCGACACCAAAACCTACGTCAATGCCCTGACTGCCGGTGGAAATACAAATATTACTATCGGCGTGCAGATGGGTATGGAGATCCTGTCGCCTGAAGCGCCCTATTCGCAAGGTGTCGCTTGGGGTGATCCGGATATGGACAAGTATATGATCGTCGTCACCGATGGCGAAAATACGGAAAACCGCTGGAGCAGTAAGACCTCTGACATCGACACCCGCACGGCTTTGGCCTGTCAGGCGGCGAAGGACAAGGGGATCACTGTCTTCGTGGTGCGTGTGATGGAGGGCAACTCAAGCATGTTGCAGAAGTGCGCCAGCAAGACGATCTATTACTATGACCTGAAGACGGCTTCGCAACTGAGCGCGGCGATGTCGGATATCTTCCTGCGGATCGGCAAGTTGCGGATTGTGCAGTAGGCGCATAAAAAACCGCCGGAAGCCAATCGCTTCCGGCGGTTTTTTTATGCCTTGCGCAGGCTCTCCCAGCCTTCGACGAAAGCGCGGGCCTTCCTGTAGACGATTTCAGGCGTGTCGCCCGGCTTGAAGACCGCCGAGCCGATACCGAAACCGGCGGCGCCGGCGGCAATGAAGTCGCCCATATTGTCCGGATTGACGCCGCCGACCGGAAAGACCGGAACATGTTTCGGCAATACGGCCTTCATGGCTTTCAGGCCCGTGGTGCCGGCCAGTTCGGCGGGGAACAGTTTGATGGCGTCGGCGCCGGCATCGATGGCCGAAAAGGCTTCGGTGGGGGTAAAGAAGGCCGGGAAGGAAATCAGGCCCAGGGCCTTGGCGCGGCGGATAACGTCCGGATTGGCGTTGGGCGAGATGCAGATCTGGCCGCCGACCGTATGGAGCGTTTCGACATCGGCGACATTGAGCACAGTGCCCGCGCCGACAATGGCGCGCTTGCCAAGCGCCTGCACGAGCAGCTTGATGGAGTCAAACGGGTCGGGCGAATTGAGCGGCACCTCGACGATGCGGAAACCGGCCTCGACCAGTATTTCGCCAACGCCAAGCGCCTCGTCAGGCCGCAGGCCCCGCAGGATCGCCACCAGCGGCAAGGTTTTCAGGGCGTCCTGCCACTGTTCCATCAAGGTCATAATACGAGCTTCCCTTCGTGGGCGATGGCCCACAGACCCGCCGCCGCCGCCGCGTCGCCATCATGAATGGTGATATCGGTGAAGCCGGTGTGGGTGAGGGCGCGTTTGTAGAGATTGCTGAGGGTGCCGTCGCCGACAATGCCGACCGGGCGGATGCCGTGACGGATGCTCTCGGCGCGGATTTCCGAACCGATCAACAGGCCGGACAGATAGGACGACAGGCTTTCCGGCTTGATATGTCCGAACAGGCCTTCGGTGCGAACCGAAAAAACGAGCGACAGGAAGGACTTGTCGGCCATGGCGCGATCGACGCCCAGGGTGAAGGCGGCTTCATCGTCCTTGTCGTTATCCATCAGGTCGCCCAGGATGGAATGGCGCTTCAGGACCTGGAACATTTCGCCGGTCATGTAGGAACTGAAGCCCTCGATGACATTGTTTTCCACCTTGGCCCACTTTGAATGGGTGCCGGGCAGGACAAAGACGCCGTCGCCCAGAGTCGCGGAAAGTCCGAAAAGCTGGGTTTCCTCGCCGCGCATGACATTGAGCAGGCCTTCGTGATCGGCCGGGGCGCGCAGACCGGGCACGATCTTGACCTTGAGGCGGCTGGACGGCGCATCGACCAGATGGGTGGCGATATCCTTCAGGCTGGACGGACAGGCCTGATAGGGCGCTTCCACCCAGCCGGTGCGCGAGCCGACCATGCCGGAGAGCAGGACGGGCAGGTCCGGGCGGTCGAAATCGCCCTTCATGACCGACAGCAGGGCCTGCTCGAAGGTCAGGACGCCGAGGTTCCTCAGGCCGATATTGGCCGTATGCTTGGCGATGATCTGGCCATCGGTGCCGAAGAGGAACAGGCGGAAATTGGTAGTGCCCCAGTCGGCGGCGAGCAGGGCGGGCGGCGCATATGTCATGTGATCAATCTTCATGGAATCCGACAGTTACGCGGCGGGTTTAGCACCCCGCGCGCCCCTTATCCACCGGAGTTTTACCACCTGGACGCACCCGCGTTCAGAAGGTGTTGCAATCCGTGTCCGGCGGTCACGTTATCGGCGCGATCACCCTTTGAACTTCTGCGGCTCCAGCCCGGTATGGCCACGCAGCAGCGGCGCGGGAATCTCGAACAGGGTGCCGCCTTCGCGGTCTTCCGGCAGGTTTTCCGCCGCCGAAGTGACGAAAACGCGATCCAGATTATCACCGGCGAAGCACAGGCTGGTGATCTGTTTGGCGGGCAGGTCAATGGAGAAATCGACCGTGGCGTCCGGGTTGAAGCGCGTCACCTTGCCGGGACCCCAGTGGGCGATCCAGATGCCGGCCTGCGCATCGGTGGTCATGCCGTCCGGGCCGCCCCAGTCTTCCGGAAAGGTCAGCCACAAGGTCTTGTTGGCCAGTTCGCCGTCGATAACATCGAAGACGTAGATTTCATTCCTGCCGGTATCGGTGTGGTAGACGCGGGCATGATCGGCGGAGAAGGTCGGGCCGTTGGCGATCTTGTAGGGGCCGTCGACTTCCTGCCAGCTCAGGTCGGTATTCAGGCGGTAGAAGGCGCCGGAAACCTTGGTAATCGGCTTGTGCATGGAGCCGGCCCAGATGCGGCCGCGATCGTCGGCCTTGGCGTCGTTCAGGCGGTTTTCCGGTTCGTGCGGATAGGGGGTGGCGATGTGCTTGATGGTCAGCGGTTCGAGCGTCACCTCGGCGAAGCCCGACATCAGGCCGGCGATGAAGCCGCCTTGCTCACGTTCGATGACCCAGCCGATCGGTTCGGGGAAATGCCAGGTCTTGCTTTCGCCGCTGAGGTAATAGGCATGGAGGTTGTGCGACAGGATATCGACCCAGTAGACGCATTGATCGCGCTTCGACCATAGTGGGCCTTCGCCAAGGATAGCACCGGGGGCGGAACGGCGGAGAATGGCGGTCATGGTTTCCTGATCCTGTTTTTGTCTGAGTTAAGGCGTTTTAGGGTAAGCGATTGAAAAAGAAAAGCAAGACACCCCACCACCACATCTCAGCGCCTGCGGCGCTTCGTGCGGTCCCCCTCCCCGAACAAGTCGGGGAGGTACAAGAAAGGCAATTTATACCTCCCCGACTTGTTCGGGGAGGGGGACCGCGCCTGAAAGGCGTGGTGGTGGGGTATCTTACTTAACCTACCACTCTCTCACATAGCCATCCGTGCCGCGCCAAGCCGGATTGCGCCAGGGCGGGCAGTCCTTCGCCATTTCGCGCACCTTGTCCTCATCGATCTCGACACCGAGGCCGGGGCCTTGCAGCGCCTCGACATAGCCGTCCTTCACGTCGAACACTTCCGGGTTCTTCATGTAGAACAGCAGGTCGTGGCCGTTGGTGTTGTAGTGGATGCCGAGCGACATCTCCTGAATGACATGGTTCGGCGTGGAAATGCCGATCTGGAAGCAGGCGGCCATGGCCAGCGGTCCCAGCGGACAATGCGGGGCGATGGCGACATCATAGGCCTCGGCCATGGCGGCGATGCGCTTCACTTCGGAAATGCCGCCGGCGTGGCTGAGATCGGGCTGGATGATATCGACGCAGGCGCGCTCGAAGAAGGGCTTGAAATCCCAGCGCGAATAGAGGCGTTCGCCCAGAGCCACCGGCGTGGAGGTCATGTTAGCGAATTGCGCGATGGCTTCCGGGTGCTCGGAAAGCAATGGCTCCTCGATGAACAGCGGGCGCAATGGTTCCAACGCGTGGGCGATCTGCTTGGCCATCGGCTTGTGGACGCGGCCGTGGAAATCCAGTCCGACATCGAGTCCCAGGGCCTGCACCGAGGTCAGGCGGTCGCAGACGCCATCGATCACTTTGGGCGAATCAAGCCAGCCCATGTCTTCCGAGGCATTCATCTTGACGGCCTTGAAACCTTGTTCGAGGCGCGCCTTGCCGGCATCGACCACATCGGACGGGCGATCGCCGCCGATCCAGGCATAGACCTGAACGCGGTCGCGCACCTGGCCGCCAAGCAACTGCCATACCGGCACGCCGAGGCGGCGGGCCTTCAGATCCCATAGCGCCTGATCGAAGCCGGAGAGGGCCGACATCAGCACCGGCCCGCCGCGATAAAAACCAAGGCGGTAAAAGACTTGCCACATATCCTCGATACGTTCGGCGTCATGACCGATGAAGCGTTCGCGGATTTCGGCGAAGGCGGCCTGTGTTGCTTCGGTATGGCCTTCCAGCGAGGCTTCGCCCCAGCCCACCGCGCCGTCCTCGGTTTCGACGCGCACAAACAGCCAGCGCGGCGGTACGGCGAAGGTTTCTATCTTGCGCAGTTTGGTCTGGGCTGCGACAGTCGAAAGGGAGGCGGCGGTATCCATGAAGTGGTTCCTGTAATTATCTTATAAATGACCTAATCGTTTGATGCGCATAGGTCAAGATATTGTATTATAATTAGATGGATGGACGGGTATTTTCCGCCGGGTATTGTGGAATATTTTTACCGCTTATCTTGACGTTCGCGTAAACAAAGCGCATCTATGCCTGACCAGAAAATGCCCCGGAAACAGAGGAGCCGTTCATGCCCAGCCCTGAAAATTCAGCCTATATCTATGATCATGTGCGGTCGCCGCGCGGCAAGGGCAAGAAGGATGGCTCCCTGCATCAGATCACGGCGCTCGACCTCTCGGCGCAGGTGCTGCGCCATCTGGCGGAACGCAATCATCTCGATACGGCGATCGTCGATGACGTGTCGTGGGGCTGCGTGACGCCGGTGGGCGAACAGGGCGGGGATATCGGCCGCGCCGCGGTTCTGGCCGCCGGTTACGCCGAAACAGTGGCGGGTGCGCAGGTCAACCGGTTTTGCGCTTCGGGTCTGGAGGCCGTCAATATCGCCGCCGCCAAGGTGGTTTTCGGCGAGGCGGTCATGGCCATCGGCGGTGGGGTCGAGTGCATGAGCCGCGTGCCGATGGGGTCGGATGGCGGCGCCTGGGCCATCGATGTGGCGGCGGCCTTCCCGACTCATTTCGTGCCGCAGGGCGTTTCGGCGGACATGATCGCTACCAAATGGGGCTTTTCGCGCACCGATGTTGACGCTTATTCGGTCGAGAGCCATAAGCGCGCCGCCAGATCATGGAGCGAGGGGCGCTTCGGGAATGCCATCGTGCCGATCAAGGATCAGATGGGCATCATCGCGCTCGATCACGATGAGACGATCCGCCCCAATACCGATATGCAGATTCTGGGCGGCCTGAATCCCTCCTTTGCCGGGCTGGGGGAAATGGCCTTCGATTCGGTCATCAACCAGCGCTATCCGGAGGTCGAGACAGTCAATCACGTCCATACGCCGGGCAATTCGTCCTCGATCGTCGATGGTTCAGGTGCGGTGCTGGTCGGCTCGCAGGAAGCCGGCAGGATCACCGGCCTGAAACCGAAGGCGCGTATCCTCGGCACGGCTTCGATTGGTTCGGAACCCTCGATCATGCTCACTGGTCCCTCTTACGTCACCGAAAAGCTGCTGAAGCGGCTTGGCATGAAGACGACCGATATCGATCTTTACGAACTGAACGAAGCCTTCGCGGCGGTGGTGTTGCGTTACATGCAGGCGCTCGATATCCCGCACGACAAGATCAATGTCTGCGGCGGCGCCATCGCCATGGGCCATCCGCTGGGCGCGACCGGCGCCATGATCCTCGGCACACTGGCCGACGAACTGGAGCGCTCAGGCAAATCGACGGGCCTGGCGGTCCTCTGCGTCGGCGGCGGCATGGCCACGGCGACCGTGATCGAGCGCGTATAGGAAAGGACAGGGACAATGGAAAATTTCAAAACAGACCTCGACGCCGACGGTATCCTGCTCTGCACCTTCGATGTGCCCGGCAAGTCGATGAACACCTTCACCAAGGGCGCGCTGGCCGATCTGGCCGCCATCGCCGAACAGGCCAGAAGCGATGCCGCCGTCAAGGGCGTGGTGCTGACCTCCGGCAAGACCACCGGCTTCTGCGCCGGCGCCGACCTTGAGGAAATGCTTTCGGGCGCGTGGGAAGCCAAGGGCGTGGCGCAGGACGAGCAATCGATCCTCAAGGCCAATTTCGACGCGGCTTTCGAGATGAACCGCGTCTATCGCCTGCTCGAAACCTGCGGCAAGCCGGTGGCCGTGGCCATCAACGGTCTGGCGCTCGGCGGCGGGCTGGAAGTCTCGCTCGCCTGTCATTACCGTGTGCTGTCGAATGGGCCGAAGGTTCAGGTCGGCCTGCCGGAAGTCAAGATCGGGCTTTTCCCCGGTGGCGGCGGCTCGCAGCGCCTGCCACGCCTGATCGGCGTGCAGGCGGCGCTGATGGCGATGAGCGAGGGCAAGTCCTTCAAGCCGGCCGAAGCCCTGGCTGCCGGTATCGTCGATGAAGTGACGGACGATGACAAGGTGGTGGAAGCCGCGAAAAACTGGATCAAGACCAAGGGCGATCCGGTCGCGCGCTGGGACAAGAAGGACTACAAGATTCCTGGCGGCGGTCCTTACCATCCGGCGGGCGCGCAGATCTTCATCATGGGCAATGCCCTGCTGCGCAAGCAGTCCTATGGCAATTATCCGGCGGTCATCAACCTGATGCATTCGGTCTATGAAGGCCTTCAGGTGCCCTTCGACACCGCCATCAGGATCGAAAGCCGTTTCTTCTGCAAGACCCTGGCGACACCGCAGGCCAAGGCGATGATCCGCACCTTCTTCATGTCGATGCAGGCCATCGGTAAAGGCTCCGGCCGTCCCGCCGGTGTGCCGAAGACGGACGTGGCGCAGGTGGCGGTGATCGGCGCTGGCATGATGGGGGCGGGTATCGCATATGTCAGCGCGCTCGCCGGCATCAAAACCATACTGCTCGACCGCGATCAGGCTTCGGCCGACAAGGGCAAGGCGCATTGCGAGGATTTGCTGAAGAAGTCGGTTTCGCGCGGCAAGATGACCCAGGACAAGGCGCAGGGCATCCTCGACCTGATCACCGCCACGCCGGATTATGCCGCCATCGCCGGTTCCGATCTGGTGGTCGAGGCCGTATTTGAAAACACCGACCTCAAGGAACAGGTGACGAAACAGGCCGAGGCGCCGCTTTACGCCAATGGCAAGCCAGGTGCTCAGAATGGGCCGATTTTCGGCACCAATACCTCGACCATTCCGATCTCGCTGCTGGCCACCGCCTCGTCGCATGCCGAAAACTATATCGGCATCCACTTCTTCTCGCCGGTCGACAAGATGATGCTGGTCGAGATCATCCGCGGCGACAAGACCTCGGACGCCACAGTCGCCAAGGCCATCGACTATGCGCTCAAGATCAAGAAGACGCCGGTGGTGGTCAACGATTCGCGCTTCTTCTTCGCCAACCGCTGCTTCATTCCCTTCACTGCCGAGGGCATGATCATGTGGTCGGAAGGTGTGGCCCCGGCGCTGATCGACAATGCCGGCCGCATGACCGGGATGCCGCGCGGGCCGTTGGAAATGATGGACGATGTGGCGCTCGACCTGCTGACCAAGATCACCTCCGAAACCGCGAAGGCGATGGGCGATGCCTACCAGCCGATCCCCGGCGAAAAGGAAGTGGCGCAGATGGTGGCCGGCGGCCGCCTTGGGCGCAAGAACGGCAAGGGCTTCTACGACTATCCCGAAACCAAGGGCGCGCCCAAGACCCTGTGGCAGGGGACGCTTGACATGTTCCCGCTAAAGGTGGCCGAAGCCAACCCGGCCGAGGTCGAAGAACTGAAGAAGCGCCTGCTTTACGTCCAGGCCGTGACGGCGGCGCGTTGTTTCGAGGAAGGGGTGATCACCAACCCGCGCGAGGCCGATGTCGGTTCGATCCTGGGCTGGGGCTTCGCGCCATGGTCGGGCGGGATTATCTCGCTGATGGACTCGATCGGTATTGCGAAATTCGTCGAGGAACTGGATCGCATGACGAAGCTCTACGGTGAACGCTTCGCCCCACCGCAATTGCTGCGCGACATGGCGGCCAAGGGCGAAACCTTCTATGGCCGTTTCGACAAAAAGGCGGCGAAAGCAGCATAAATAAAAGCGGGCGTCCTGTGAGGGGCGCCCGTTTTCAATTGAGCAGATGGCGCTGAAAATCTTTCAGGCGGTTCTGGGTGGCCAGTTTTGTTTTGTTATCCAAGCCGGCTTCCAGTGCCAGCCGTTTGCCCGCAGCGGTCAGGTCGCCTCGGCTGGCGGCGATTGAATACCAGAAATAGGCTTCGTCCATGCTGACCGGCCGGCCGATACCGTCGCGGTAGATATCTCCCAGAAATGTTTGAATATGCGTCTGTGTCTTTTTCGCCTGATCGGTCGCGCCTTGAGAGTTTTTTGCGGCGAGCAGGTAGTAATGCGCAGCGTCATCGGGTTTGCCACCGGCATATAGCATATGCGCGGCCTTGTGTTGGGAAACGAAATCACCAAGGTCGGCCGCCTTTTTGTAATTCTCAAAAGCGACTTTCATGTTTTCTTTGCCGCCCCAGCCGTTTTCGCTGAGGATGCCCAGATTACGGTAAGCGTCGGCGGTCTTGTGTTCGGTCTTTTCGGTATAGAGAAGGCGTGAACGATAATAATGTTTTTCGTAGACCTTCGCCAACCGGCCAGGGAACAGAAGGAAATAAAAACGCAGCGGCCATTTCAGGCCGCGTTTTTGACGATACATTTCCCCCAGCATGAAGCAGGCGAACGGATCGTGACGGGTTGCCTGCATAGCGAATAATCGCTGCGCTTTCCTGTAGTATTCGCGGCTTAGTCTCTTTTCACGTCCGGTAAGCGGCACTTTTTTCAGCCAAAGCTCACCCATCTGATAACAGGCGAGAGCATCGCCGGCCTTGGCGATTTTCAGCAGTTTGTCGAATGTATCAGGGTATGAATAGGGTGGCCGTTCTCGCCAGCCGAGCGCGTATACAAGCATTTTTAAAAATGCCCATGCGGCAAAAACAATTACGCCAGCCAGCGTGAAAACCGTCAGTCCGGTGACAATTTTTGCATAGAGGGGCAACTGCTCATACGCCCTGGCGATAAGCTCCCCTGACGAACTGGATTCTAATAACAGCATGGCCCCCGCCTGCGGCCATTTGACCGCCCTCTGCCGTTAACTATGATGCCTAAACCGTAAATAGTCAAAGTACGGATCACTTTTTATCCGTCGAACATAACAGCGGTCAGGGAAACTGATTCTAATCGCCAATTCTTATGGCTTGCGTCGACCGGCGTTTCGCGGTTGAAGAGGATCGTATACCGCCGCCTTTCCGAGTGCCTGACATGCCGAATGCCCCCAAAGAAACCACCCGCCTGACCAGCGCCACGCTTGGCCGTCAGAATTCCCGCCGCGCCGTCAATACAGCGGTGGAGCGCGGTTCGACCGTGCTGTTTGAAAGCGCGGAGATGCTCTACAACGATGACATCAAGCCGACCTATGGCACCGACGGCCTCTCGACACAGAACGAACTTTGCCGCCTGATCACCGAACTGGAAGGCGCGCGGGAAGCCTTTATCCTGCCGTCCGGCCTGGCGGCGCTGACCCTGCCGATCTTCGCTTTCCTTGCGGCGGGCGATGAAATTCTGGTGGTCAATTCCTGCTATCGCCCGGTGCGCCGCTTCCTCGAAACGCAGATGAAGCGGTTCGGCGTCGTCACGCGCTATTACGAGCCGCGTTTGACACCGGCAGAGGTGTTGGCTCTCGCCACGCCGGCCACGAAAATGATCTATGTCGAAAGTCCCGGCTCGCTGACCTTCGATATTCAGGATATTCCCGGTATCGCCAGACTGGCAAAGGCGCGCGGCATCCTGACCCTGTGCGACAATACATATGGCGCCGGTGTCCTCTTCAAACCACTGGCCTACGGCATCGACCTCTCCATGCAGGCCCTGACCAAATATGTCGGCGGCCATTCCGATGTGCTGATCGGCTCGGTGTCGGTCAACGACCCGAAACTGGCCAAGGGGCTGCATGACGCCATCAAGGCCTGGGGCTTCTTTACCTCAGCCGATGAAAGCTATCTGGCTTCGCGCGGCATTCGTTCGCTGCATCTGCGCCTGAAACAATCCGGCGACAGCGCGCTTAAGGTCGCCAGGTGGTTGGAAGGCCGCCCGGAAGTATTGAAGGTGGTTCATCCGGCGCTGGAAAGCCATCCGGGGCACGAAATTTTCGCGCGCGATTTCACCGGCGCCAACGGTCTGTTCATGGCCCTGTTCAAAGGCGATGGCGACAAGGATTCGCAGGCTTTTCTGAATAAGCTCAAGCTGTTCGGTCTGGGCTTTAGCTGGGGCGGTTATGAGAGCCTGGCCACTAATTCCGAACCGCAGATCCGCGGCCGCGCGCGTTTGAGTGACGAACCTGATCCGTATCTGCAAGGCTCGGCGGTGCGTTTCTATATCGGGCTGGAAGATCCGGATGATCTGATCGCCGATATCGAGCAGGCGCTTGCAGTTTTTGCCTAAAGCTTGCGATTGATCGAGATCGAGAAGGTCGGGTGGTCTTCGGCCCAGTCGGCATAGGCGTGCCAGTTGTTTACGCTGGTCGAGACGCCGAGCCTGTCGGTCAACTGATACGCCACGCCGATATTGGTGTTGGTGTAATCGACGCTGCCGGTATTATGCTTGTGCGACACGCTGAGCCAGCCGTACATCCTGTTCAACAGGCCGCGGCCCAGTGAAAAATTCAGCCCATATGACTTGCGGATGGTCGTGTAGTCGGCATCGGTATATTCGACGCCGAGCGAGGTGTTCAGCCCCAGAAGATTGCGTGACGCGGTTACCTGATAATCGAACGCCTGATCGGTATATGGCGAGGGCGTGCCCGGATAGGTCTTGTAGGTCAGTTCCCAGCGCAGGGACACCGGTTTGATTTGCTGATTGTAACCGACATAGAAGCGATTTTCAAAGTCGGTGCCGACATAGGATTCCGCTGTCTGGGCATGGGCGCCGAAATAGACGTCGCTCTTGCGGCCGCTCAGATCGAAGGCCAGTTGCGGCTTGCGGTTGATAACGCCGTTGATCACGCCGGAGGTGGAAGCGGAAATCTGCGCCTGCCAGTGCGCGGGCTGGTTCCAGACCGCGTTGGGATCGCCGTTCGATACATCCTTGTCGCCGGCGTATGCCGCCAGCGGGCTAAAGATAAGCAGGGAAAACAGCCAATACCGCATAACCCGGTTATAGGGTATATGCCTTGCGCTTGTCATCAAAACAATTGAGAGCGCTACCAAATTCGCTGCGCAAGCGTGCGGCCAATTCAGCGACGGGCAGAATCTCATGGATCGAGCCGACGCCCTGGCCGGCCGACCAGATGGTTTTCCACGCCCTGGCGTCGCCATTCAGTTCGTGGGCCATGTCGATCTTATGATGGGGGTCTTTCGCCGCCGCCGGATCGAGGCCGTTCCGGATCAGCGAAGGCGTCAGGAAATTGGCGTTGATGCCGGAAATGGCGTCGGTATAGGTGATGTCCTTCGCGGTCGTCTCAATCAGCATTTCCTTGTAGGCGTCGGCCGCGAGCGCTTCTTCCGTGGCGATGAAGCGCGTACCCATATAGGCGAGGTCGGCGCCGGCCATCAGGGCGGCGGCCACATCTCCGCCGGTCGATATGGCGCCGGACAGCAGGATGGTGCCGCTGAAAAACTGACGGATTTCATTGATCAGGGCGAAGGGATGCTGATTGCCGGCATGTCCCCCGGCGCCGGCTGAAACCAGGATCAGGCCATCGACACCGGCGTCTGCGGCCTTCCTGGCATGGCGGGCATTGATGACATCATGGAAAACCACGCCGCCATAGGCATGGACGCCATCGACGATATTCCGGACAGCTCCAAGCGAGGTGATGACCAGCGGCACCTTGTGCTCGGCTGTGATCGCCAGGTCGGCCATCAGGCGGGTATTGGTGTTATGGACGATCAGGTTGACGCCATATTGGGCGTCATCGGCGCCGAGCGCGGCCATAATGGTTTCGAGCCATTCCGCGTAGCCTTCGCTGGTGCGCTGGTTGAGTGCCGGAAAGGTGCCGATCATCCCCGACTTGCAGGTAGCGATAACCAGTTCCGGCCCCGAAACGAGAAACATCGGCGCTGCCACGGCAGGAAAGCGCAGGTTTTTCGTAAGCGAAGCGGGGATGGCCATGGTGTTTCCTTTTGTTTACGACAACTCATCATAAATTGACGTTCGCGTAAAGTTGAAACTGTGAACATGGCGGTCTATATCCCACATATGAGCCATTACACTGATAACCTGACCCAACTGGGCGGCGATGCCCGTCCTGTCGATGATCCCGCCAGGGCCGTGCTGGAGCGCGTGCCTAATCCGCATGCCGATGTCGATTATGTGGCGCGCTTTACGGCACCGGAATTCACTTCACTCTGCCCGGTGACCGGCCAGCCGGATTTCGCTCATCTGGTCATCGACTATGTGCCGGGCGAATGGCTGGTGGAATCGAAGTCATTGAAGCTTTTCCTGACCAGTTTCCGCAATCATGGCGCCTTCCATGAGGACTGCACGATTTATATCGCCAAGCGCCTGAACGAATGGCTCGAACCGCGCTGGCTGCGTATCGGCGGTTTCTGGTATCCGCGCGGCGGCATCCCGATCGATGTCTTCTGGCAGACGGGTGAAGCGCCCAAGGGGGTCTATGTGCCCGATTTCGGCGTGCCGGCCTATCGCGGCCGGGGATAGTCAATCGCAGCCAGTTGTGCGCTTAAGTCTGGCAAAGCCTTGCAAGCCGATCATCCCTCCCACCAGCTAACCCGTGATTCATAATCGGGGCGTTCGCGTTCCAGCGGCGGTTCGGAGGGAGTCCCCAGCAAAATCCAGCCGGCGACATTTTCGCCTTCCGTCAGGCCGAGAAAGCTCCTGGCTTCTTCATCGTAAGAATACCAGTCGGTGATCCAGTTGGCGCCGTAGCCCATTGCGCCGGTGGCGATCAGCAGGTTCTGACAGATGGCGGCGGCGGAAAGCTGCTGCTCCCACAAGGGCTTCTTGTACGGAAAGACCGGGCTGGAAATCACCAGCAGGGCTTCCGGCGGGATGGACAGCTTTTGCAGCGCGCCCACGGCCTTGCGGTCATCGCGGCTTTCGGCCAGGGCCTTTAGCTTTTCGACCAGCCTGGCTTTGCTTTCCGTCGTAAAACGTACAATCCGCCATGGGCCGAGCTTGCCGTGATCCGGCACGCGGAAACCGATTCGGATCAGCAAATCCATTTCTTCCGCCGACGGTGCGGGCAGGGTGAGCGTCGGGGCCGGGGCGCTGCGGCGATGAAACAGCGCATCCAGCACCTCGGCGGATTTTTTCTGCGGCACGGGCTGGCCGAATTCGATCGGCGTCTGGTCAAAATCGGGGAACGGCATGGCGAATCCTTGATGAATCGTACCTGATATACAGGACTGCGGGCCATCGAACCACGAATGCACACGAATGGACACGAATATTGAAGCCGGCGCCTGACTTTCTTCGTGTTCATTCGTGTGCATTCGTGGTTCAAAAGCGCCTGCCAGCCAGTGATGAGCCAATGGACACAACAGCTAATCTTCCTCTTTGGGACAGCGAAGAGCGCACAACAACCCGCTCGCAATGGCGGAGCCTGTCCTCGCAAACGGTTTTCGAGAATCCGTGGATTCGCGTCGAGAGCCACGATGTTATCGCGCCGACCGGTCATCCGGCGCATTATGGCCTGGTGAAATTCGCCAATCGCGCCATTGCCGTCCTGCCGCTGCATGACGATGGCACGGTATCACTGGTGGGGCAGGCGCGTTTCGCGGTGAGCGCCTATAGCTGGGAACTGCCCGAAGGCGGCGGTCCGCTCGATGAAGACCCGCATGCGACCGCCATTCGGGAACTGCGCGAGGAAACCGGTCTTCAGGCGGCGCACCTGCAGGAAATCCTGTCTTTCGACATGTCCAATTCGGTCACCGACGAGGCCGCTGTCTGCTTTCTTGCCACCGGTTTGAGCCAGGGCGATCGCGCGCCTGACGAGACAGAGATGTTTGAATATGCCCGTGTGCCGTTCAAAATACTGCTCGATGCAGTAATAAAGGGCCAGATTCGGGATGGCTTAACCGTTGTCAGTGTATTGCGGGTGCACCATATGGCCGTCACGGGCGATTTGCTCCCGCATCTGCGAGATGCTATACTCGCTTAAAGCCTTTGGGCTGATTATTACTGGAGGTGCCCCATGGCTCAGGTTTTCGAGGTCATCAACCCTGACGACAAGCCAATCTGGCTGTGCCTGCGTCAGGAGGCGTCCGACGCCCTGACCGCCGAGCCGAGCCTAGCCTCCATGCTCTATTCCACCATCCTGTCGCATGATGACTTGGCCAGCGCGCTCTCTTACCATATCGCCCGTAAGCTGGGCGATGACGCCATGCGCGGTATTACCGTGCGTGAAATGGTGCAGAAAATCTACGCTGATGATCCCAGCCTGGTCGAATTCGCCGAAGCGGATCTGCAAGCCGTTTATGAGCGTGACCCGGCTGCCAAGGGCTATATGCAGGCCTTCATGTATTTCAAGGGCTTTCTGTCGCTGCAAATTTACCGGGTGTCGCATCGTCTGTGGCAGCAGGGCCGTCAGACCATGGCGCACTTTCTCCAGAGCCGGGTATCGGAACTGTTCCAGATCGACATCAATCCGGCGGCGCGCATCGGCAAGGGCGTCTTCCTCGATCATGGTACCGGGATCGTCATCGGCGAAACCGCGGTGGTGGGCGATGATTGCTCGATCCTGCAAGGCGTGACCCTGGGCGGCACCGGCGCCGAACGCGGCGACCGTCACCCCAAGGTCGGCAAGGGCGTGCTGCTGGGCGCCGGCGCCAATGTGCTGGGCAATATCACCATCGGCGATTACGCCAAGATCGCTTCGGGTTCGGTGGTCCTGAAGCCGGTGCCGGCCCATTGCACGGCGGCGGGCGTCCCGGCGAAACTGATCAACTGCAAGACCTGTGAGGACCCGGCCCGCCAGATGGATCACACCATGCCGGATATCGATCTCGATTATTCGATCTAAGCCAGACAAGCGACATTGTGGAAAAGAGGCGGTTTGCGTTTGCACCCGCGGGTTCGGCGCTTTAAAGCTGGCCACACATAAAATTTATCCTCATATCCGGTGAATTGTGCTTAAGTTTGCGCATCATCCGGACGCGATGAGGATCGCAACGCCATTTAATCTGAGGCCTATCATGACCCCCGCCGAAATCGCCAAGGTTCAGGACTATCTCTTCAAGACCTTCAAGACCAAGGGGCTTGAGATCAAGCCGCGCAAACAGAAGGATTCGGCCGAGGTGTTTATCGATGACGAGTTCGTCGGTGTGGTCTATGTCGATGAGGATGAGGCCGGCTCCTATCTCTTCGAGATGGCCATTCTCAAGGAAGACCTCTGATATTCAAAAGCCCGGCGGATAATCGCCGGGCTTTTTCATTTTACATATCCGCGTACGGATCGTCGTTCTTCTTGCGACGGCGCTTGGTCACCGGCACCACATCCGGCGGCGTGGGTGTGGCCGTGCGCTCATATTCCTGACGCGCTTTGCGCACCTTCGATTCCGCCCGGCGCACCTTGTGCAGCTTGAATTCCTCGGCCAGCGAACTGACGATCTGCGAGAACATCGGCAGGTATTGCGGGAAGCGGGTCGCCATGAAGCCGGCGACGATGGCGGCCACCGTGGCCAGAACCGGCGAGGTGGCCGACAGGCTGTCGATCAGGTTGGAGATGCTGCCGACGGTCGACTTGGAGAAGGCTTCGTCGATCAGCGACTGGCGGCGCTTCGCCCTGTTATGCGGCAGGGCCTTGATGGTCAGATAGATGACGATCGGCAGCAGGAATACGGCGCCTAAAGCCAGCGGTCCCCACAGATCGCCCAGCAACGTCACCGCCAAGCTGTAGAGGCCGATGCTGACCCAGATCAGGCCGATAATGGCCGTGGCCAGCAGCAGGACAAGTCCGATCAATGCGGATTTCAGGTTTTCGATCTGACTGGAGAAATTGAACATCAGGCTTCCGGGGCGTTGTGAGTATGATCCGAATTAATGGCACATACATATAAAGGCACAATATGAATAAAGCACGCTTTGTTGTGTTCGGGGAGCCATGCTAGAGAGATTTCCTGTTCAAAAACAAGGGTGGAACATGCTCTTTCTTCAGGCCCTGTGGCATTCCGCAAAGGTGATATGCGCCGGGCTTTACTGGTTGTTGTCGCTGGCCTTCCTGTGGGGCGGCGTGACGCAGCTTGGCAAGGGCGGCGTGGCGGGACAGGTGTGCATCGCCTTCGTGGCCTGCCTGTTCCTGTTGCGTTTCGTGGTGGTGAAGCGCTTTGTTTCATCGGGGGTTTTTAATGTGGCGGCAAGTGTGGCCTTCCTGGCGTTCATTGTTATCCTCGACGCCATGGGCCTGACGGGCGTGGCTTAGTCCTTCACGGTGAGGAAGCTTCAGGCCGTTTCCTTCAATGCGGCGCGGATTGTCTCGACCATCTGGTCGATATGCGCCTTTTCCAAAATCAGCGGCGGGGACAGGGCGATGATATCGCCGGTGACGCGGATCAGCAGGCCCTTGTCGAAACAGCGGTCGAAAACCTCCAGCGCGCGGGCGGTCGGTGCGCCGGGGCGGCTTTCCAGTTCGATGCCGCCGATCAGGCCGAGATTGCGGATATCGATGACGTGCGCCGCATCGCGCAGGGAATGCACGGCGTCCTGCCAGTAGGGCGCCATGTCGTTGGTGCGTTTGAACAGGTCTTCCCCGGCATAAACGTCAAGCGTGGCGATGCCGGCGGCGCAGGCCAGGGGATGGCCGGAATAGGTGTAGCCGTGAAAAAGTTCGATCGGCGTATCGGCGGTCTGCATGAAGGTATCATAAATGCGGGTGGATACCGCGACCGCGCCCATCGGCACGGCGGCATTGGTCAGGCCCTTGGCCATGCACAGGATATCGGGAGTCACGCCGAAATAATCGGCGCCGAAAGCCGCACCGAGCCGACCGAAACCGGTGATCACCTCGTCGAAAATCAGCAGGATATCGTGTTTGTCGCATAACGCGCGCAGGCGCTGGAGATAGCCCCTCGGTGGCACCAGCACGCCGGTGGAGCCGGCCACGGGTTCGACGATCACGGCGGCGATGGTCGAGGCGTCATGCAGTGCCACCAGCCGTTCGAGCGTGTCGGCCAGATCGGCGCCGTGTTCGGGTTCCCCTTTGGCGAACAGGTTGCCCCTCACACCATGCGTATGGGGCAGATGATCGACGCCGGTCAGCAGCGAACCGAAATACATGCGGTTGCGCACGATGCCGCCGACAGAAACGCCGCCGAAGCCGACCCCGTGATAGGCGCGTTCGCGGCCGATCAGGCGGCTCTTCGAGGCATGACCGCGGGTGCGCTGGTAGGCCAGCGCGATCTTCAGCGCCGTGTCGGCTGATTCCGAACCGGAATTGGTGTAGAAAACGCGCTTGAGGTCGCCCGGCAGGATGCCGGCCAGTTTTTCAGCGAACGCGAAAGCCAGCGGGTGCGCCATGTTGAAAGTGGGCGCGAAATCCATGATCGCCGCCTGCGTCTGGATCGCCTCGGTGATCTTTGTCCGGCCATGACCCGCATTGACGCACCACAAGCCGGCCGTGGCGTCGAGAATCTGGCGGCCGTGGGCGTCGGTATAGTGCATGTCCTTCGCGCTGACCAAAAGTTTGGGCGTGGCCTTGAAAGCACGGTTGGGCGTAAAGGGCATCCAGAAATTTTCAAGCGATGGCATCATGGCTGATCCGATTTGCACAGATATCGATGGTTCAGCCGCACAGTTTAATTACGGATTCGGGATGAACTGTGCTAGGCTGAGGTAAAGATTGCTGAAGTGTGATCACAAAAGCAGACCTCATGCAATGGGGCCGCAAAGAGGTTTTGGTGAAATGGTCGTCGTCAGTCTGGAAAGCGTATCCGGCGGGAGCCTGAATGAGGCGAAGATTCATGATCAGGTCTATGACGCCCTGTCCGAAGCCCTGATTCAGGGCAAGATTCCACCGCTCAAGCCGGTAAGCCTGCGCACGCTGGCACATAATCTGGGGGTTTCGCCCATGCCGGTGCGTGAGGCGGTGCGGCGGCTGATCGCCGAAAAGGCGCTGGAATTGCAGCCTTCCAACAAGCGCCTGCGTGTGCCGGATCTGACCGAGAAACGCCTGATGCAACTGATGACGGCGCGGCAATGGGTCGAGCCGGAACTGGCCTATCTGGCCACGGCACGGGTAACGAAGGAGGTCACCAGGCGCCTGCGCGAAGACGATGCGGCGGTGATGACGGCGCTCGGCAAGGGCGATGTCTCGGCTTATATGCAGGCCAACCAGGATTTCCATTTCTCGATTTACAGGCTGGCCGATGCCGATCTGTTTTACGATATGGCCCGGACCCTGTGGTTGCAGGTCGGGCCGTTCATGCGCGTGGTATTTGGCCGCATGGGTACGGTGCATCTGCCGAAGGATCACCATCAGGAGATGATCCGTGCGCTGGAGGAGGGCGATGCCGAAACGGTCAAGGCGTCCATGGCGGCCGATATTCACGAAGGCATGGAACTGATGCTGGATGCCATCAAGGCGCATGTCGCGCCGGAGCCGAAGCGAAAGCGGCGGGGCGCTTAGAGACTGTTTGCAAATGCGTGATGCTGGCCTGCAACAGGCTACTTTCTGCGCTTCCGGTGCTCACGTACTTAAGTACGCTGTGCTCCGGTTCTCGAAATCAGCCCGTTTCGGCTCAGCCTGACGCATTTTCAAAACAGTCTCTTAGGATTACAAAACTGTGCCTTGACACCCACATTGGGGGTGGTGTCTAATTGTGATCACAAATGCCTGCCGAGGTGCGCCCCATGCCGATTTCCGCCCCGCAAACCCCTGCCGATACGCTGGACGGCGTGCTGGCCTCGATCAAGGCGCTGACCCTGCCCGGCAAGGCCATTATCGACGGTGCGGAGGTCGCTTCCATTTCCGGCCGGACTTTCGATAATTATTCTTCGCGTGATGGCAAACTGATCAACACGATCGTGGCCTGCGACGCCGCCGATGTCGATTACGCCGTCATTGCCGCCCGCACGGCCTTCGAGGATGGCCGCTGGCGCAATCTGGCCCCCAGAACGCGCAAGACAATCATGCACCGGCTGGCCGACCTGATGGCCGAAAACGCCGAAAATCTGGCCCTGCTGGAAAGCCTCGATACCGGCAAGCCGATCAGTGACGCCCGCACTGTTGATATCCCGCTGGCCATCAATACCACACGCTACTATGCCGAGGCGCTGGATAAGATTTATGGTGAGGTGGCGCCTTCGCCGGAGGACCGCCTGAGCTATGTCGTGCATGAACCGCTGGGGGTGATCGGCGCCATCGTGCCGTGGAATTTCCCGCTGCACATGGCGATGTGGAAGGTGGCCCCGGCGCTGGCGATGGGTAATTCCGTCGTGCTCAAACCCGCCGAACTGTCGTCCATGACCGCGCTCTATACCGCCCTGCTGGCTCTGGAAGCCGGTGTGCCGGCGGGCGTGTTCAATGTCGTCACCGGTCTGGGCGGCGAGGCGGGCGATGCTTTGGCGCGGCATATGGATGTCGATATGATCGCCTTCACAGGCTCCGGCCCGGTGGGGCGGCAACTGATGCGCGCCTCGGCGGACAGCAACCTCAAGCGCGTATCGCTCGAACTCGGCGGCAAGTCGCCACAGATCGTCTTCGCCGATTGCGATGACTTGGATGGGGCCGCCGCCAATGCCGCCTGGGGCGTTTTCTATAATCAGGGTCAGGTCTGCACGGCGGCTTCGCGGTTGCTGGTCGAGGATTCGATCAAGGATGAATTTGTCGCCAGGGTCATCGCCGTGGCGAAATCGATCAGGGTAGGCGATCCGTTCGACCCGCAGACGCAGTTCGGGGCCATGATTTCTCAGCGCCAGATGAATACGGCGCTCGATTATATCGAGAAGGGCCAGGCCGAAGGCGGCCAGCTTTTGCTGGGTGGCGAACAGGTACGGTCCGAAAGCGGCGGTTATTATGTCGAGCCGTCGCTGCTCGATATCGGACCGGGCAATATACTGGCGCAGGAAGAGGTTTTCGGGCCGGTGCTGTCGGTGCTGACTTTCAAGGATGAGGCGGATGCCTATCAGATCGCCAACAATACTATTTACGGTTTGGCTTCAGGCGTCTGGACCTCAAATATCGGCAAGGCGATGCGTGCCGCCAAGGCGTTGAAGGCCGGACTGGTCTGGGTCAACGGCTGGGACGCCTGCGATATCACTTCGCCGTTCGGGGGCGTCAAGCAGTCGGGCTTTGGACGCGATCGCTCGCTCCATGCCCTCTATAAATATGCCGACCTCAAGGCGGTCTCGATCAGTTTTAAGGCGTAGATTATGAAACTCAACGACACTCAGCGCTCGCTGCTCGGCGGGCTGATTTTCGATACGAAAGCCCCCGGCCGGTTCGCCGTCACCAATCCGGCCGATGGCTCGGTGCTCTGTTACGTGCCGGCGCATGGCGCGGCGGAAACGAAAGCGGCCATCGATGCGGCGGATGCGGTTTTTCCCGCCTGGTCGGGCCTGACCGCCAAGGCGCGCTCGATCATCCTGAAGAAATGGAACGATCTGGTCCTGGCCCATGCCGAGGACATGGCCCTGCTGGTGACCCTGGAGCAGGGGCGGCCGATCCGCGAAACGCGCGGCGAGGTAACCTACGGCGCCTCGTTCATCGAATGGTTCGCCGAGGAGGGCAAGCGCGCCTATGGCCGCACCATTCCGGCCACCCTGCCGGGTAAGCATTTGCAGACGATTAGGCAGCCGGTTGGTGTCTGCGCCGCCATCACGCCGTGGAATTTCCCGATCTCGATGATCACCCGCAAAGTGGCGCCCGCTTTAGCGGCAGGATGTACGGTGGTGATCAAGCCATCGGAAGAAACACCGCTGTCGGCGCTAGCTCTTTATGCCCTGGCGCGTCAGGCCGGCTTGCCCGATGGCGTGATCAGCATTATCACCTCGGTGAACGCGAAAGAGGTCGGCGAGGTAATGACCTCGGATAAACGGGTTAAGAAGCTGAGTTTCACCGGCTCCACCCCGGTCGGCAAGCTGCTCTATGCCCAGTGCGCCCCAACCATGAAGAAGGTGTCGATGGAACTGGGTGGCAATGCGCCGTTTATCGTGTTTGACGATGCCATTCTGGAAGACGCGATCGAGGGCGTTCTGGCGTCGAAATACCGCAATTCCGGCCAGACCTGTGTCTGTGCCAACCGTATTCTCGTGCAGGCCGGCATCTATGATCGCTTTACTACGGTGCTGGTCGAGAAGGTCAGGCAGATGAAACTGGAGCCAGGCTGGCTGGAAGAGGCGACGCTGGGGCCGCTGATCAACCAGAAGGCCATCGACAAGGTGGAACATCTGGTCGCGGACGCCGTGAAGCATGGTGCGAAAGTCATCACCGGCGGGCAGGTCGATGCGCAGGGACCGTTGTTCTATCAGGCTTCCGTGTTGACCAATGTCACCGAGGATATGGAAATCTTCTCCACCGAAATCTTCGGCCCGGTGGCGCCGCTGTTCAAATTCGAGACGGAAGAAGAGGCGATCCGCATGGCCAATGACACGCCGTTCGGGTTGGCGGCCTACGCCTATACCCGCGATATCGGCCGGGCCATGCGTGTGGCGTCAAAACTGGAATACGGCATGGTCGGCATGAATGACGGCCTGATCTCGACCGAGGTAACGCCGTTTGGCGGTGTCAAGGAATCCGGTATCGGCCGCGAAGGCGCGGTTGAGGGGCTGGAGGAGTATTTAAGCGTCAAGTACATCTCCTATGGCGGCCTGGGGGCGGTTTGAGTTCGCACGGAAAAGGCTCCCCTCCGTCATCGCTGACGCGATGCCACCTCTCCCATAAGTGGGGGAGTATAAACAGCCTGTACCTCCCCGTTTACGGGGAGAGGGACCATTCGATTTATCGAATGGTGGTGGGGGCCTTGCTTTGACCGCTCTCCAATCCTTCCTCTCCACCCAGCGCGATATCTTCGTGGCCGCGCACCCGAAATCCCAGGTCTTGGCCGAACAGGCGGCGAATTGGCGCGGTGGTGTGCCGATGCACTGGATGCGTGATTGGGCCGTGCCCTTTCCGATCTATGTGCAGTCGGCAAAAGCTGCGACCCTGACCGATGTCGATGGTCACGCTTACGACGATTTCTGCCTGGGCGACACGCCCTCCATGTTCGGCCATGCCCGGCCGGAACTGGCGGCGACCATTTCAAAACAGGCTGGTGAGGGTGTCGGTTTCATGCTGCCGACCCCGCTGGCCAATACGGTTGGTGACCTGTTGCGTGAGCGTTTTTCAATGGCGCAATGGCAGGTGGCGACCACAGCATCCGACGCCAATCGCGCGGTCATCCGCTGGGCACGGGCGATCACCAAACGCGACCGGATACTGGTTTTTGACGGTTGCTATCACGGCATGGTCGATGATTGTTTTGTGGCTTTATATGACGGTGTGGCCGCCAATAAGGCCGGCCTGATCGGCCAAATCATCGATCAGGCGCGGACCACGAAAGTCATTCCATTCAATGATCCAGCGGTTCTGGCTAAAGCCTTGTCTGAAGGTGATGTCGCCGCCGTTCTGGCCGAGCCGGTGATGACCAATTGCGGCATGATCCAGCCGATCGAAGGCTTCCATGACCATCTGCGCGAACTGTGCACGCGGCATGGGACACTATTGATTCTCGATGAGACTCATACCCTGTCCTCCGGTCCATCGGGCTATGCCGGGGTACATGACCTGAAACCGGATATGTTCGTGGTCGGCAAGGCGATTGCGGGCGGCATTCCGGCGGCGGTCTGGGGCGTCACGGCCGAGATCGCGGCGCGCATGGATGCGGCGCAGGCCGAAATCGGGCCGGGGCAATCGGGCATAGGCACCACGCTGTCCGGCAATGCGCTGGTCATGGCGGCGATCAGGACCATGCTGACCGAGGTGATGACGGATGAGGCCTACAAGCACATGCTGCGCGGCGCCGCCTATCTGGTGGCCGGTTTGCGCGATGTCATCAAACGCCACGACCTGCCGTGGACGGTCGTCCATGTCGGCGCGCGGGCGGAACTGATCTTCGCACCCGAACCACCGAAAAGTGCCGGGGACATGCGTCGGCATCTCGATCCCGATCTGATCGAAGCCTTCCATCTCTATCTGATCAATAAGGGCGTGCTGATTGCGCCTTTCCACAATATGATGCTTATCTCTCCGCAGACCGGCTTCGACGCCATCGACCGGCTGGTGTCGGCGGTGGCGGACTTTTCACAGGAATTGAACTCATGAGCACTTTCGGCAAGTCGAATGGCCCGGCGAAGGCGAAATCCGAGCGCGGTTTGCCGCCGTCGCCACGCGTGGCGAAGGTGGAGGAGGCGCAGGCCTTTCTCGACGCCAATCCGCATATCAATTATTTCGAGATCCTGTTCACCTCGATGACCGGCGTGCCGCGCGGCAAGCGCCTGCGCCGACACGAACTGCTGCCGATCTATGAATATGGCCGCTTCCTGCCGGGATCGATTCTGGTGGTCGATACGCTTGGGGCCGATTGCGAGGAGACGGGCCTCGTCTGGGAAGACGGCGACGCCGACCGGGTGGCGCGGCCGGTGCCGGGCACGCTGGTGCCGGCGCCGTGGCTGGGCGATGATGTTGGCCAGGTCATGCTGTCGCTCTACGAACTGGACGGTACGCCCAATGATCTCGACCCGCGCCATGTGCTGCAAGGCGTGCTTGATCGCTATGCGAAAGATGGCCTGACCCCGGTGGTGGCTTGCGAACTGGAATATTACCTCGTCGATATCGAGCGTGGCCACAAGGGTGAACTGTTGCCGGCCACGAGCTTTAATACCGGCGAAAATCCGAAAGGCATTCAGGTCTATGGCCTGCCGGAAATCGAAGCGCATGGCGCGTTTTTCCGCCAGCTCTGGGAAACCGCCGACGCGCAGAATATCCCGCTGGAAGGCGCGATTTCCGAATTCGCGCCGGGCCAGGTCGAACTGACGCTCAAGCACAAGCCGGATGCCCTGCGCGCCGCCGATGATGCGGTGATGTACAAGCGGCTGGCCAAGGGGGTGGCGCTGTCGCTCGGCATCGAGGCGACCTTCATGGCCAAGCCGTGGGCCGACCGCGCCGGTTCGGGTTTCCATGTCCATATTTCGGTGGCCGACCGGGACGGTAACAATCTGTGCGCCTCGGAAGACCCGCAAGGCTCGAAACTGCTGCATAACATGATCGGCGGCATGAAGGACCATTTGGCCGATGTCATGGGCATCCTCGCGCCGGGCGCCAACAGCTACAAGCGCTTCAAAGCCAATTCCTATGCGCCGGTCGGCCTGACCTGGGGCGTCAATAACCGCACGGTCAGCCTGCGCGTCACGGCCGGACCCGCCCATACCCGCCACGTCGAGCACCGCGTGGCCGGGGCGGACGCCAATCCGTATCTGGTGCTGGCCGCCATCCTGGCCTGCGGCCACCACGGCATCAGCCACAAGACCAGTCCCGGCCCGGCGGTCGTCGGCAACGGTTACGCCGCGGCGGCTGAAAGCGGGGCCACCCTGCCGACCAACTGGTTCGCGGCCATAGACTACCTCAATAAATCGAAGGTTCTGCGCGACTATCTCGGTGAGCGCTTTGTCGACATGTATGTCAGGGTCAAGCGAACCGAACAGGCGCGTTTCTTTGAGGAAATCACCGAACTGGATTACGACTGGTATTTGCGTAACGCGTAGGCGTGGCCGGTCATAGCTGCGGCGTTTGGGAGACGGCGCGGCAATTATTAACAGTCCGGCGGGTTGTGATCACATTTGGGGGATTGACAGGTACGTGATCCCGTATTCCTCTGGCGCTTCGGAAGTTTTTTTAGAAGACATCTTCACAGGAGACAGCCTTATGAGTTCAAGAACCTCAAGACGTTCGCTTTTGACCGCGCTGGGCGCTGCCGCAGTGGGGATCAGTTTTGGCGCGGCTGGCTGTTCCAAACCGGCCGGGAAGGGAGCATCGGCCTCCGGCGAGGAGCCGAAGCTGAATTTCTACAACTGGGACACCTATATCGGCGACACCACCCTGAGCGATTTCAAGGCCGCCAGTGGCATCGACGTATCGATGAGTCTGTTCGCCAGCAATGACGAGCTGTTCGCCAAGCTGAAGGCCGGCAATCCCGGTTTCGATGTCATCGTGCCGAGCAACGATTATGTGCCGCGCCTGAGCGAAGCCGGCCTGCTGATGCCGCTGGATCACGCCAAGATTCCCAATTTCAAGAACGTCAATGCCGAATTCCTCGATCCGCCTTACGATCCGGGCCGCAAGTTCTCCATGCCCTATACCTGGCTCGCCCTGGGGCTTGGTTATCGCAAGTCGAAGATGAAGGGGATCGTGCCCGATAGCTGGAAATATGTCTTTGAATCCGACATGTTCAGGAAGCGCATCACCATTCTGGGGGATTCCGCCGATCTGATCCGTCTGGCGGGCAAGTATCTCGGCTACAGCATCAACAACATCCCCGATGAGGGCCTGGTCAAGATCGAGGCCTTGCTGATGAAGCTGGTCCGTTCGGGCAACCTGCTGAAATTCACCGGCGATGAGGGCGATACCCTGCTGGCCAACGGCGACGCCGATCTGGTTATCGAATATAACGGCGACGTGGCGCAAAAGGCGACCGAGGACCCCGATCTTGATTTCCTGATCCCGAAGGAGGGCAGTGAACTGACTTCGGATACCCTGTGCATCCCGACCGGCGCACCGCGTCCGGATAACGCACATACGTTCATCAACTATATTCTCGATGGCAAGGCCGGGGCGGAAATCGCCAAGACCATCCTGTTCCCGACGCCGAACGACGCCGCCAAGGCGCTGATGCCGGACGATTACCGCAACAACCACATCATCTTCCCGCCCGCCGATCTGCTGGCCAAGTCGGAATACGCCCAGTTCCCTGGCGCCGACCGCCTGCAGAAATACGAAGAAATGGCGACGCGCATCAAGGCGGCCGGCGTCGGCGGCTAACCATCCCGAACCCCGGCGTGCCAAACGCCGGGGTTTTATCTGTTCGCATCGGGAGATTGCAGGTGGAACAAAGCTGGCGGCAGGCCAAGTCGATATTCATGACGCTGATCAGCGCGCCACTGTTCTGGCTCGTGGCGTTCTTCATCATCCCCATGGGGATCGTGTGGCTGTATAGCTTCGGCGAAAACAGCGGCCTGATCGATATCGCCTTCACCGGCACCTGGTCGAACTACGCCCACGCCTTCGATCCGCTCTATCTCGGCATCTTCGCCAAATCGATCCTGGTGGCGGTGGTGACCACCTTTTTCTGTCTGGTGCTGGGATTTCCCGTGGCCATGGCGATCACTTTCGCGCCGGACAAGGCCAAGAGCTGGCTGCTGCTGCTGATCATGCTGCCCTTCTGGACCAACCTGCTGGTGCGGACCTATGCGCTGATCGCCGTCCTGCGCACCAATGGCTATGTCAACATGACCTACCAGTTCCTCTGGGAGCGGACGAGCGGCCTGATGACCCTGCTGGGGATGCAGCCTCTGGGGGATTTTCACCCGGCCATCCTGCTTTACAACAATTTCGCCGTCGTTTTCGGTCTGGTCTTCGTCAATCTGCCCTTTATGGTTTTGCCGCTCTATTCGACGCTCGACCGCATGGATCGCTCGCTGCTGGAAGCCTCGCTCGATCTCGGCGCCGGTCATATCCGCACCGTCTGGAACGTCATGGTGCCGCTGGCCGGGCCGGGGATCGTGTCGGGCATACTGATCACCTTTATTCCGTCGCTGGGAGCTTACCTGACGCCCGACCTGCTAGGCGGGCCGGATTCGCAGATGATCGCCAATGTCATCGAAAGCCAGTTCAAGCGCGCCAATAACTGGCCGTTCGGCGCGGCCCTGTCGTTTATCCTCGTCTACATGACCTTTATCGGCGTGGCGCTGCAAGGCGTGATCGAAAGCCGCAACAAGAGGAGGCAGGCATGACCGAGGCCGTCGCCCGTTCCCGCAAACTGCCGCCCGCGCCGCTGGAATATCTGCGCCGCTGGCCGATCCGGCTCAGCGTCGGGGCCGTTCTGGTTTTCCTCTATGCGCCGCTGATCACGCTGATGATCTTCAGTTTCAACGATTCCAAGGCCAATGTCGTCTGGCGCGGCTTCACGCTGAAATACTACGTCAAGGCCCTGCATAACGACAGCCTGATACAGGCGTTCAGCAATTCGATGGTCATCGCCTTCTTCTCGACCATCCTGTCGCTGATTTTGGGCGCCATGGCCGCCATCGTCCTGTGGCGCTTCCGTTTCCCCGGCAAGACGGTCTTCGACGGGGCGCTGGCCATTCCCATCGTCGTGCCGGAAATCTGCATGGGCGTCGGGATGCTGGTCTTTTTCGCCAAGGTGCTGCCTTGGCCGCAGGAAATGCCATGGCCGCTCAATCTCGGCAATATCATCATCGCCCACGTCTCCTTCTCGTTCCCGTTCGTCGCCGTGGTGGTGCGGGCGCGGCTGGCCTCGTTCAATCGCGAAATGGAGGAGGCGGCCAAGGATCTGGGGGCGTCTGAATTCCGCGCCCTGATGGATGTGGTCATCCCGCATATCCAGCCGTCACTGATTGCCGGCGCTTTGCTGGCCTTCACCCTGTCGCTCGATGATTTCGTCATCACCTTCTTCACCGCCGGCCCGGATACCATCACCTTCCCGGTCAAGGTCTATTCCATGGTGCGTTTCTCGGTGACGCCGGAGGTCAATGCGGCCTCGACCATCCTGATCGTGGTCACCGTCCTGCTCACCTTCCTGGCGCTCAAATTCCAGGGCTCCCAGGCGCTTACCGCCGGTCACGGCGCAGACGATAAATAGGGTTTCACATGTCCGGCAATCCGATCATCAGCTTTGAAAACATCACCAAGCGCTTCGGCAAGACGACGGCGGTCGATAATGTGTCGCTGACCATCAATGAAGGCGAGTTCTTCTCGCTGCTCGGCCCTTCCGGCTGCGGCAAGACCACGCTGCTGCGGATGCTGGCGGGCTTCGAAATGCCGACCGAAGGGCGCATCCTGATCGACGGCCAGGATGTCAGCCTGACGCCGCCCAATCACCGGCCGGTCAATATGGTCTTCCAGTCCTACGCTGTCTTTCCGCACATGACGGTACTGGATAACGTCGCCTACGGCCTGAAAATGGACGGGGTGGGCGCGGCCGAGCGCCGTGACCGCGCCGAGGAAGCGCTGAAACTGGTGCAACTGGCGGGCTATGGGCCGCGAAAACCCGACCAGCTTTCCGGCGGGCAGAGGCAACGCGTGGCCCTGGCGCGGGCACTGGTCAAGAAGCCGCGTGTGCTTCTGCTCGACGAACCCTTGTCGGCGCTTGACGCCAAGCTGCGCGACCAGATGCGCAGCGAGCTGACCAGTTTGCAACAGAAGGTCGGCATCACCTTCATCATGGTGACGCACGATCAGGACGAGGCCCTGGCCATGGCGTCGCGCTGCGCGGTGATGAATCGCGGCTTGCTGCAACAGGTGGCCACACCTTCCGATCTCTATGAATTTCCCAATTCGCGCTTTGTGGCGGATTTCATCGGCAGCGTGAACATGTTCGAGGGCACGCTCGATGTCGATGAGCCGGACCACGCCATCATCAATACCGCCGAGGCCGGGCCGGTCTATCTCGACCACGGCGTCACCGGCGGCACCGGCACGACGGTCTGGGCGGCGGTGCGCCCGGAAAAGATCGAGATGCACAAGCGCACCGAGACACCGCCGAAAGTGGATGATGCTCCCGAAGGTTATAATGTCATCGCCGGCGTGGTGAAGCATATGGTTTATCTCGGTTCGGAAACGAATTATGAGATCGAGATCGCCGGTGGCAAACTGATCAAGGTGGTGCGGCCGAACCTGACGCGCTGGGACCAGGAAGATTTTGAACTGGGCGAACAGGTCTGGGTCAGCTTCCATGCCTGTTCGCCGGCGGTGTTGCTGAGTTAGGCATGAAACCTGTTGTCGGCATCATGGCGTGCAACCGCGCGGTCGGGGGGGAAAACGCCCATGCCGTGATGGAACGTTATGTCCGCGCGGCCATGGTTTATGGCGACTGCAACGCCTTGCTGATCCCGCCGCTGGCCGATGGATTTTCCTCTGGTGCGCTTACCGCGCGGCTGGATGGCCTGATGCTGACCGGCTCGCCATCGAATGTACAGCCAAGCCTCTATGGCAGCGAAGGGGGTGCCCAAAAAACGGAAAATGGCCCGTTTGATGAGGGGCGAGATACGGTATCGCTCGGCATGATCGAGTGCATGATGACCATGGGTAAGCCGGTCTTTGGCATCTGCCGCGGCTTTCAGGAAATCAATGTCGTTCTGGGCGGCTCCCTGCGCCGGGATGTCGGTTTCGGCGCGGCGAGGGGCGGCAACGGCATCAATCACCATGCGCCGGATGGCACGGATTTCTTCCGGCAGTTCGAGAATTACCACGAGGTCGAACTGACTGGCGGCGGTATCTTGGCGGGCGTCTATGGCCGTGATCACTTGCGGGTCAATTCCGTGCATTATCAGGGCATTGACCGGCTCGGTGATGGCCTGACCATAGAGGCGGTGGCCGGCGATGGCCTGATCGAGGCTTTCAGCGCCAATATCAGTGGCGCGCAGGTGCTTGGCGTACAGTGGCACCCGGAATGGCAGACGGAAAAATATCCGGATAGCCAGGCCTATTTCCGGATGATGGGGCAGGCGCTGCGCGGGATGTCGCTACAGTAGTTAACGCAAAATTGTGATCACAATATTTGACTTAGCGGCTGGTTTTGTTAAAGCTGTAATGCCCCCTCCGTCGTCGCTGAAGCGCCGACACCTCCCCGTAACAGGGGAGACGGAGTCAGATTGAGGATGATACCATGAACGCCCCCGCCAAGCCGCCCCTGCGCAATTACGATATGGCTGAGTTGAAAAAGCTCGACATGGCGCACCATCTGCCGGCGCAATCGGATTACAAGCTCCAGCACGAACTGGGCGGGTCGCGCATCATCACCCGCGCCGAGGGCTGCACCATCACCGACGCCGAGGGCCATTCGCTGCTCGACGGCATGGCCGGTTTGTGGTGCGTCAATGTCGGCTATGGCCGTGAGGAACTGGCCCGTGTCGCCTATGAGCAGATGCTGGAACTGCCCTATTACAACACCTTCTTCAAGACAGCGACGCCGCCGCCGGTGAAGCTGGCCGCCAGGATCGCCGAGAAGATGGCCATCGGTAATCCCGACCTGACGCATGTCTTCTTCAACTCATCCGGCTCGGAAGCCAACGACACCATTCTGAGGCTGGTGCGCTATTACTGGGAACTGAAGGATGAGCCTGAGCGCAACGTCTTCATCTCGCGTAAGAACGCCTATCATGGATCGACCGTGGCGGGGATGTCGCTCGGCGGCATGTCATTCATGCACGCGCAGGGCGGGCCGCTGGTCCCCGGCATCGAGCATGTCGAGCAGCCCTATCTGTTCGGTGAAGGCTTTGGCGAAGATCCGGACGCTTTCGCCGCGCGCGTCGCCAATTCAATCGAGGAACGCATCCTCAAGGTCGGACCGGAAAAGATCGCCGCCTTTATCGGCGAACCGGTGCAGGGCGCCGGCGGGGTGATCATCCCGCCGGAAAGCTACTGGCCGAAAGTCGAGGCCATCTGCCGCAAATACGGCATCCTGCTGGTCTGCGACGAGGTGATCAATGGTTTCGGGCGTCTGGGGCATTGGTTCGGCCACCAGCATTACGGCATCAAGCCGGACCTGATCGCCATGGCCAAGGGCATGTCGTCCGGCTATCTGCCGATTTCCGCGGTCGGTGTGTCGAAAAAGATCGTCGATGTCCTGCTGGAAAAGGGCGGCGATTTCGTCCACGGCTACACCTATTCTGGCCACCCGACCTGCGCCGCCGTGGCGCTGGCCAATATCGAGATCATGGAAAACGAGGGCTTGGTCGAGCGCACACGCAATGTCACAGGTCCTTACCTCGCCAGGGCTTTGAAACGTCTCGACGCGCATCCGCTGGTAGGGGAGGCGCGCAGTCTCGGCCTGATCGGCGCGGTCGAGATCGTTTCGGAAAAAGGCACGAACAAGCGCTTCACCGGCAAGGAAGGCGCGGCGGGGCCGATCGTGCGCGACTTGTGCATCAGGAACGGCCTGATGGTGCGCGGTATCCGCGATTCCATCGTCATGTGCCCGCCGCTGATCATCAGCGAAGCCGAGATCGATCAGATCGTCGATACCATCGAAAAGGCGCTGAATGAGGCCGATCCGATCCTGCGGGCGCTTTAAGCTGATTTCTGCACGATGACGCCATACCAGCCGAGCCCGCTATAGGTTTCATACCCCGGCGTCAGGTGAAAGGCGGTCACTTCGTCCTGGCCGGAGACATAGTGGCCGTGGGGACGTCCTTCGGTCTTTAGTTGTAGCTGTTCCTGTAAAATGCCGCGGCCATCGGAAGCGGCGATGATCAGGCCTTGTGCATCGACCAGCAGGACGCGGGTGCGCTTGCGTTCCTCCTCGGAGAGCCGCACGCCCTCGGTAATGGACCGTGCCTGCGGTTGCCAGTCGAAGTGAACCCCCAGGATGCCGAGCAATGTTCCGCTGGCATCGCCACGGGCGCGGACACCGGTGGCGTAAGTAGCGACCTGCGCCCCTTTCAGTAACGGATCTGCACTGATGTCGGCGACGGCGAACTCATTGCCTGTCGCCAGTTGACGGGCGCGCGTGAACCAGGTGCTGCCGCTGATATTGGCACCCTTGACATTATAGAGTTCCGGCCGGCCATTGGCGATGATATTGCCGTTCAGGTCACACAGCCACAGATCGAGATAGACGGTGTAGGCATCCAGGATGACGCCGAGACGGCGCGAGGCATGGGCCTGATGTACATGATCGGATGCGGCCTCGACCATGGCGGCGTCGGTCGCCCACCAGCGCACATCGCATGTTCGCTCATAGAGATTGCGGTCGATCAGTTCGATGGCGTTACGCGCCAGATCGATCAGGCGCGCGCCCTGGTTCTGACGGGCCATGTCCTCGGTCAGCTTTTCCAGCGAAGCGATTTCGCGGCTTAGGCCCTCGGCCATGATGTTGGAAATGGTTTCGACTTGCGTGGATATCTGGCGCACCTCATCGGCCACCACGGCGAACCCGGCGCCCATATCGCCGGCGCGCTTGGCCTCGATCAGGGCATTCAGCGCCAGGATGCGCAACATGCCCGTCACGCCCTTGATGTCGCGCAGGTTTTCCGTGGTGACGGATTTGGCCTTGGCGGTATGCTCGATTATGTCACGAACGCTGACCGTCTGCATGAAACCCCTGTAGAAACTGCGCCTGACCCGCTATCTGAATGCCGCCAATAGGGTTAATCATATCTGAATTCCGGCCCATTCTCACGTAATTTGTCAAATTATGTCAGCCATGTGATCTCCATGGCAACTATTTTGTCATCTGCTGTGGCAGGTGCGATACTAGAGCCTGTCGCGTAGGGCATAATAGCTCAGGCCCGCCACCAGGGCCGGCCAGCGCAGAGCGCGTCCGCCGAAGAAGGCCGGGGTGGGCAGCCGGCTCAGAAGCCCGACATCGTGGGCGTCGCCGGTGACGGCACGGGCCAGCAGCTTGCCGAAGTAGGGCGCCAGCACTACGCCCTGGCCGCTGTAGCCGGCGGAGGTGTAGACGTTCGGCGCCAGATTGCGGACAAACGGCGCACGGCTCATGGTGATGGCGAGCGTGCCGCCCCAGGCGTGCGAGATTTTGACATCGGCGAGTTGCGGATAGACCTTGAGCATGTTGTTTCGCACAAAGGCCTTGATATCCTTGGGAAACCACGGCGTGTAGTTTTCACCGCCGCCGAACAGCAGGCGGTTATCGGGTGTCTTGCGCCAGTAATTGACCACAAAGCGCGAATCCGCCGCCGCGTAATCGTGCGGCAGGATTGTGGGGTCATCGAGCGGTTCGGTGGTCAGGATGAAGTTATTGATCGGCATGACGTGGCTGTCGATCTCTTCCGACAGGCCTTCCATATAGCCATTACCGCAGATCAGCAGGCGCTGGCAGGTGACCGTTGCGCCGTTTTCGAGGTGAAGATGGATGCCCTTGGCGATCTTGCGGTAGCGCAGGACATGGCTGTTTTCGAACAGTTTCGCCCCTTGGTTTGAGGCGGCGCGCGCCAGTCCGAGTGCCAGTTTCAGCGGATGCAGATGCCCGCCGCCGGCATCGAACGATCCGCCGTGATAGACATCGGTGCCGAGTTCTGTGGCGACCTGCGCCTTGTTCAGCAGGGTGATCCCGTTATAACCATATTTGCCGACAAAATCCGCATAGGCGCGGTCGTCCGCTTCATAAGCCGGTTTGTGCCAGGCGTGGATCAGGCCGTGCTTCAAGTCGCAGTCGATATTATGCGCATGGATGAGAGAATAAAGACTGGCCCTGGCGTCTTCGGACATATCCCAGAGCTGACGGGCCTGATCCGCACCGAGGAGCGATTCCAGCTTTTCGGGATCGATCCGCTGACCGGTATGAATTTGACCGCCATTGCGGCCGGAGGCGCCGGAGCCGATTTGGGCGGATTCAAGCAGAGTGACGTCGATGCCCTGACGTGACAGTTCGATCGCTGCGCCAAGGCCGGTATAGCCGCCACCGATAATGCAGACATCGGTATGGCGCGCGCCGGTGAGCGCTGGCCATGACGGGATATCCGTTGTGGCGGCGTACCAGGAGTTTTCGGGATGACCGGTATTTTGCATGACGGCCTTGAGCGTGTGGCGAGAACCTTTCACCCCGGCCCTCTCCCTTGAGGGGAGAGGGCCGGGGTGAGGGGGGCTTTTCTGCTAAACGTTCAGCAGCAGGAACTCACGTTCCCACGGGCTGATGGTCCGCATGAAGGTTTCGTATTCATGCAGCTTGACGCGTGTATAGGCGGTCACAAACTGCGGTCCTAGTATATCGATAATCGGCTGGGCGCGTTCCAGCTTGATGATCGCCTGAACCAGCGAATAGGGCAGGTCGCCCTGCGGCAGGGTGGCGGCGTCCTTATCGACCGGATCGGCCGGCGTCATCCTGTCGATCATGCCGAGATAGCCGGAGGCCAGCACCGCGGCGATGGCCAGGTACGGATTGGCGTCGGATGATGGAATCCGGTTTTCCAGTCGGCGGTTGGCGGGATCCGAAGGCGGCACGCGCAGGCCGGCGGTGCGGTTATCGTAGCCCCATTGCGTATTGACCGGCGCGCCGGACCCTTTGGCGAGGCGGCGGTAGGAGTTGACATAGGGCGCCAGCAGCGAGGTGATGGCCGGCATGTATTTCTGCTGGCCGGCGATGAAGTGGAAGAAGGCCGGGGTCGGTTCGCCGGTTTCCGGGTTGGAGAACAGGTTCTGACCGGTTTTCGCATCGACGATCGACTGGTGGATGTGCATGGCTGAACCTGGTTCATTGGCCATCGGCTTGGCCATGAAGGTGGCGTAGATATCGTGTTCCAGCGAGGTTTCCTTGATGGTGCGCTTGAACATCAGCACCTGATCGGCCAGTTCGAGCGGGTCACCATGGCGCAGGTTGATTTCCATCTGCGCCACGCCGGATTCGTGGATCAGGGTGTCGATTTCCAGTCCCTGGCTTTCGGAATATTCATACATATCCTCAAACAGCGCATCGAACTCGTTGACCGCCGAGATCGAATACCCCTGGCGGCCGGTTTCGGGCCGTCCGGAACGGCCCACCGGCGGTTTTAGCGGATAGTCGGGATCGGTATTTTTTTCGACAAGATAGAATTCCAGTTCCGGTGCAATGACCGGCTTCCAGCCCCTGGCCTCGTAAAAACCGAGCACGCGGCGCAGCACCTGACGCGGGCTTTCCTCGACCGGGCGGCCATCGGGATGGAAGGCGTCATGGATCACCTGCGCGGTCGGGTCGTGCGCCCACGGCACGGCGGCGAGCGTCCGGAAGTCTGGACGCAGGAAAATGTCGGTATCGGACTGCACCGTGCCGACTACGCCTTCGAGATCGGGATAGTCGCCGGTGATCGTCTGGTAAAATACCGCCAGCGGCAGGTTCATATAGGGTGTGTTGAGGAACTTTTTCGACGGCATGATCTTGCCGCGCGCCACGCCGGCGAGGTCGGGCACCATGCACTCGATTTCCTCGATATTCTGACTGGCCAGCCAGGCGGTGGCCTCTTCCAGGTCCTGGGCGCCACGTTTCGCAAACACGATTTTGCGCTTGTTCTTGGACTTCATATAGCTGTCGTGGGACATTGTGAATCGTCTTTATGGCTTATTGGTCAATCGGGATCAGACACCAGCCAGAGCGCATTTGGAAATGACAAATACGCGACGAAGGTCCACAGCCGGAAATACGGCCGCCGGGGTATTCTGATGAATTGTGATCACAATATGCCGGAATTTTTGACATGGCAAGGGGTGTTCACGCAGGGGTGAGGGCAATTGTGAAGCGCATGGGGTTGACCGGGTATGCGATGCCCTGTTGACTCGAAGGACATAGGGGCCGGGCAAAATACAAAAAGCAAAGGTTCCTCCATGCTCGATCTGCCAAATGGCGTACGCCTGAGTCTTATTGCCGTTACCGCCGCCATCGCAGGTGCTGTGGCCGGACGCTTGCTGATGGGGCTGGCGAAATGGCTGGCCAGGCGTGAGCCGAAGATCTTTGGCCATGTCAATCTCGTCCGGCTGGCGACCCCGCTTTATATCGTCCTGCCGATACTGTCGGCCTTCATCGCGCTGCGCACGGCGGCGCCGGAGCTTATGGCGACGCCCGTCTTTTCCGGCGCCGTCAAGGTGGCCAGCGTCGGGTTGTTATACTGGCTGGTGATGCGGATCATCGACATCGTTACCGTGGCGATTTCTCGGCGCTACGATATGTCGGTGGCTGATAATCTGCGCGCGCGGCGGGTGCGGACCCAGATTATGGTGATCAAGAGCATCGCTAATGTGATCATCTTCCTGCTGGCGCTTTCGGCAGTCTTCCTGATGTTCGATACTCTGCGGGGCCTGGGTGTCAGCCTCCTGGCCTCGGCCGGCGTGGCGGGGCTGGCGATTGGCTTCGCGGCGCAGAAAACCCTGGGTAATCTGCTGGCCGGCATCCAGATCGCCTTCACCCAGCCGATCCGGCTGGAAGACGCCGTGGTGGTGGAAAATGAATGGGGCTGGGTGGAGGAAATCACCCTGACCTATGTGGTGATCCGGTTGTGGGACTGGCGGCGGCTGGTCCTGCCGATCAGCTATTTCATCGAGAAGCCCATCCAGAACTGGACCCGGACCTCGGCCAGCCTGATCGGCACGGTCGAGCTATTCGCGGATTACACCCTGCCGATCGATCCGCTGCGTGAACGGCTTGTGGCCTTGCTGGCGACCACCGACCTGTGGGATAAGCGGGTTCAGGTCGTGCAGGTGACCGATTGCGACAAGGATGTCATCAAGGTGCGCATCCTGGTCAGCGCCGTCAATTCGCCGACCGCCTTCGACCTGCGCTGCCTCGTCCGCGAGCAAATGATCCGCTTTATTCAGGAAACCTATCCGCAATGCCTGCCCAAAGCCCGCGCGGCCATCGAAAGTCCGCATGATAATCGAGATCAACGACCCGCGAGACCCGCGCCTTACCCTGTATCGTGATGTAAAGGACCGCGACCTTACGGGGCGCGAAGGGCTTTTCATGGCCGAGGGCAAGGTGGTTCTGGAGCGGTTGTTTTCATCGAAGCTGGCCCAGACGGTCAGTGTCCTGACAACACCGGAGCGGCTGACCGGACTGGCGCATCTGCCCGATGCGCCGGTCTATGTCGTGGCGCAGGCGGTAATGAATGCGGTGGCCGGTTTTCCCATCCATCGCGGCTATCTGGCGCTGGGCCGGTATGCGCCGCCCATGTCGCTTGAAGAGACGGTCGCCGGCGAACGTGCGCGCGTGCTGGTGCTGTCCGGCATCGCCAATACCGACAATATGGGCGGCCTGATGCGCAATGCGGCGGCCTTTGGCGTCGATGCGGTGGTGCTGGATACGACCTGCTGTGACCCATTGTATCGAAAGGCGATCCGTGTCAGTGTCGGCGGCGTGCTGGAAGTGCCGCATTACCGCGTCGATGACCTGATCGGTGCCTTGCGGCGGCTGGACCTGACGCCCTATGCCCTCAGCCCCTCCGGCACTATGGCGCTTGATCAGGTGCGACCGGCGGCGCGGGCGGCCCTGCTATTCGGTGCCGAAGGGCCGGGACTTTCCGATGGCATTATGGCCGCCTGCACCACGGTGCGCATCGACATGCATGGCGGTTTCGACAGTCTCAATGTGGCGACCACCTCAGGGATCGTGCTCTATCATATGTGTCTATAACCTGACGATCTGACCATCGGCATCTGCGCTCTGGTAGATGGCCTGGATCAGACGAATATCGCGCAGGCCCATTTCGCCGGGCGTCAGGTGCGGCTGGTTGGCGGCGGCGGCCGTACAGAAGGCGTCGATCTGGGCGCTGAACTGGACCGCCGGATTGCCGGCGCGCAGTGCCACCGGCGTCAGGTCGGCGTGCTGCATCGTCATGTTGATCTGGTTATAATCGGAGGCCGGGTCCATGCTGAGGCTGCCCTGGGCGCCAAAGAAGCGCTGGCGGGTGGCGTATGTCCAGCAATAGGATGAGGCGCCTTGCGCGCTGATGCCCGAAGGAAAACGCAGGCGCCACTCGACGCCGCCTTCGACCTCCGTGAAGCGCGGATCATTGGCGGGCGTCGAATAAACGGCGGTGACGGAGACCGGTGCTTCATCGATGGCCCAGAGGGCCGCATTCAACGCATAGATGCCGATATCATACATCGAGCCGCCGCCGGCCAGGGCTTTTTGAAGGCGCCATTTGTGCGGCGGATAGTCCGGATTGGCGACAAACCCCGCTTCGCCGGAAAAGTAGTGCAGGTTACCGATTTCACCGGCGCGCAGGCGTTTGATGGCATCGACATTGTTCGGCTCGAAATGGACGCGGTAGGCTATGCCGAGCTGGCGGTTGGCGGCACGGGCGGCGGCAATCATGGCCTCGCATTCAGCGACGGTGGAGGCCATCGGCTTTTCGCACAGTACATGCTTGCCGGCCTTGAGGGCGCGGATGGCGTATTCGGCGTGCAGCGCCACCGGCAGGGCGATATAGACGGCATCTATCGCCTTATCGTCGGCGATGCGGTCGAAAGTGGTGTAATCATAGAACGTGCCGACGCCATAGCGGGCGCCGAGATCGCGCGCCTTGTCAGGACTACCGGACACAAAGGCAGTCATCCGGGCATGGCTGGAAGCGACGAAGCCCGGCATCATCTGGCCGACGGCAAAGCTGCCGAGGCCGACCACGGCCCAGCGCATCCGCTCTTTCGGCGGATCGGGCAGATTGAAGTTCCCGGCCAGCGGCTGGCCTGTGGCCAAAGAAGTGGCTGGCGATGGGGCCTTCGGCGTGGCCGCACTGGCAGCGGAGGCTATCAGCGGCAGGCCACCGGCGGCGGCGAGCAGGCTGCGGCGGTCTATGCGAAAACCGGTCATGGCCGGACCTCCTTTATTTTTCTGGATCAGAAGCGGTAAAGGGCGAGCAGCAAGGTTTGCCGATGGCGTGGAATTCCATCACCTCGGCACGGGTGCCATCCGGATCGATCAGGTTGAGCTGCCACTTGGCGTCAAGGCCGATCTTGGGCGTGCCGTCCTGGTCCTTCAGGCGCTCGCCGTTCCACAGCACGGTATAGGTGTCGCGGGTATTGGGGACGCCAAGCGAAAAGTGGTTGAGCACACCGGCGGTTTGCTGGCTCATATCGGCGGGAATGCCGGTGGTTTCAGGACCATCGACCAGCATGTATTCCAGCCAGTCGGTGCCGTCGGGCGCCTGCTGGCTGACCCAGGACGGCTGATCTGTCTTGGTGCCGCCGAACCAGTAGGGGCGGAAGCCAAGGATTTCACGGTAAAAGGCGTCCTCACGCGACCGGTCATGGACGATAAAGCCAACATGGATGATGTGGCTCGACAAGGGATTGAGCGGTATACCGGCCAGGGCGGGCGGCGCCTGCACGAACTCGACGTGGTTGCCTTCCGGATCGCTGACGGCAAACCACAGGCTGCCATCGCTGCCTTTGGTAATCTTCGCTGGCACGGCTATTTTGCGGCTGGCCAGGTATTTGCGCAGACCTTCAGCATCAGGGGTGGCGAAGGCAATATGGTCGAGCCGGTTCTTCGAGACGCCGGCCGGCAACGGCAGGATTTCAACAAATTGCGCCGGTGAAAAATAATAGCGCGTGCCGCCGGGATTTTCCGGATCGCTGCCTTTGACGGCGCCGAGGTCGTGGGCATAGAACGCTTCGCTCTTGCCGGCGTCGGCGGCATAAAGGGAAATATGGGAAATGCCGGTGATTGGCGGGCGTGTCGGCGCGGCGGCCAAGGCGGGCGTGGCCGATACCAGGCACGCGATCAGGCAGGTCAGGGCCTTCATGTGCATTTCCTCATTATTATATGTTAGCGCTCACACTAGCACGTAATCGCAATTAGGAAAGATCAGACTCTGACTTTGGCCGGGTGGCGGCCGGCATCGCCGAAGATGCGCAGGTAGCGGGCAATTTCCGCCGGATCGCCAGTGGCTTTTTCGGGATTATCCGACAGCTTGACTGCCGGATGGCCACCCGCTTCCGTTACCTTGCAGACCAGGGAAATGGCATTGAGGCCGTTGCCGCCGAACGGGGCGCAATCGCGGAAGTCGTTGGTCAGGTTGGTGCCCCAGCCGAAGCTCATCCGCACTTGGCCGTGGAAGCGGCGATAGGTGGCCTCGATGGTGTCCACGTCCATGCCGTCGGAAAAGATCAGCAGCTTCGATTTCGGATCGACATCCTTCGATTGCCACCAGCGGATGATCTGCTCGCCGGCCTCGATCGGCGGGGCGCTGTCCGGGCGGAAGCCGGTCCAGTCGGCCAGCCAGTCCGGGGCGCGTTCCAGGAAGGCGGCCGTGCCGAAGGCGTCGGGCAGGGCGATCAGCAGATTGCCGTCATAATGGGCGCGCCAGTCTTCCAGCACGCGATAGGGCGCCGAAGCGACTTCGGCATCGTTGTCGGCCAGAGCCGCCAATACCATCGGCAGTTCGTGGGCATTGGTGCCGATGGCTTCCAGGTCGTTATCCATGGCTAGCAGCACGTTCGAGGTGCCGATAAAGCGCTTGCCGAGGCCCTCTTTCAGCGCTTCGACGCACCAGCGTTGCCACAGGAAGGAATGACGGCGGCGGGTGCCGAAGTCGGATATCACCAGATCGGGCAGGGCTTGCAGGCGTTCGACCTTGCCCCACAGTTTCGCCTTGGCGCGGGCATAGAGCACATCGAGCGCGAACCGGCCCTGGCCGCGCATGGCGGCGCGCGAGCGCAGTTCGTTGATGATGGTCAGAGCCGGGATTTCCCACAGGGTGGTATGCGTCCACGGGCCATGAAAATGCAGTTCATATTGGCCGTCGCGCCGATTCAGTTCGTATTCGGGAAGCTGGAAATCCTTCAGCCAGGCGATGAAGTCCGGGCTGAACATCTGGGTCTTGCCGTAGAAGGTGTTGCCGGCCAGCCAGATCAGTTCCTTGGGCGTAAAGCGGATCGTGCGGGCGTGATCGAGTTGGGCGCGCAGTTCGGCCTGGTCGATCTCGTCGGCCAGACGCACGCTTGTGCTTCGGTTGATCAGGCCGAACGTCACCGGCACCTGTGGATAGAGGTGCCGGATCATCTGCACCATCAGCAGCTTGTAGAAATCGGTGTCGAGCAGGCTGCGGACAATCGGATCGAGCCGCCAGTTATGGTCGTAGGTGCGGGTGGCGATATCGGTCAGGGCCATGTCGTGCTCTTAGCATAGTGAGTGGGCTTGGTGCAGTGGTGATGAGTTGCCGCCTGGCCGTTTTTCGTCATTATTGCGTTACGCATTGATAGACAGGGGGAGCCAATGACTGTGCGCATCCATTTTCAAATTAGCCTGACAGTCATCACGATCGGGCTTGTATTTGCTTTCGGAGCAAGTGCCACAACCACCTTCCCGCAGGAAATGAAGTGTGCCATTGGCGGCAAGTCATTCATGTACCAGGCTATGATGTCCAATTCCAGTTGGGGCACGCGTCCGGATGGAAAGCCGTATTCACCTTTTCCGGTATTTCCGGCGCCAGAGTGCCCCGACAATCACTTGATCATGTACCGTAAATTCACCGCTGATGAACTGGCAAGACTGAAAAATCTTATTGCCTCACCGGAATATACGGCCATGACGGGCAAGGACACGCAGCGTTACCGAATGGCGTGGCTGGAAAAATCACTTGTACCGCAATCGGAAGACTATCCGTGGATGCTGCTGGCGGCCAGTTGGGAAGCGAAGGATGGTTCCGAGTTAAGGGCGCGTTATCAAGCGGAGTTTGTCGCCGTGGTTGCCCAACTGTCTGCAAAGCCGGACGACATGGGCTGGTTGACCCTGCAATTGCGCGCAGTCAATAATCTGCGAGAGCTGGGACACTTCGCGGAAGCGACGGCTGTACTGGATGCCATGCCGCTACAGAAGTTAAGCGAAGGGGTGCCGACGGATGAAAAAGACTTCAATGCGTTGCCGGAAGAAAAGCAGATCGCCTGGTATTTCCTTGACTATATCAGACGGCTGCGCGTGGCGATCGCAAGGGAAGATCGATCCACTGAACCGCTTGACCTGATACCGCCGCGTCAGGCGGCTGAACGGTGTTTTTTTGAAGCCGATGGATTTGCCGAATTTGAGAAAAGTTACTGTCAAAGGGCCGAGATAAAGGAGATAATTGAAAAGTCGAAAGAATACTGGGAACCCCAAAAGGTGGAGCAGGATAAGCGGAAGACTCAAGGGTAAATAATGAAAAGGCGGGACTTTAACCCCGCCTTCTACTAGATTTCCTGATTATAATCCGTGATTTCCGGATACTTGGCCAGGCGCGGCTTCACCTCCTTGCGGAACAGGTCGCGCATGTCGTCTTCCGAACGCAGGGACTCGACCACGACCACCAGTTCCGGCTTGTTGGAGGAGGCGCGGACCAGCACCCACGAGCCGTCTTCCAGGTGGACGCGGGCGCCGTTGACCGTGATGACCTCGGTCACCTTGCGGCCGAGGATCGAACCGCCGGCGGCCAGCAGGTCTTCATATTCCTTCACGATCTTTTCCAGGATCTGATACTTGATCTCGTCGGCGCAGTGCGGCGACATGGTCAGCGACGTCCAGGCGACCGGCAGGGCGTTCTTCAGTTCGGACAGGCTCTTGTCCGGATTGCGGTCGAGCATGGCCAGGATGGCTTCGGCGGCTTTCAGACCGTCGTCGTAGCCGCGGCCGATGGGCGGGGCCAAGAAGAAGTGGCCCGACTTCTCGAAGCCGGCCAGGGCCTTCAGTTCGTCGGTCTTGCGCTTGATATAGGAATGGCCGGTCTTCCAGTAGACCGTTTTCGCGCCGTTCTTTTTCAGCACCTCATCCGTGGCGTAGAGGCCGGTCGATTTCACATCGACGACGAAGGTGGCATTCTTGTAGATTTCCGACAGGTCGCGGGCCAGCATCAAGCCGATCTTGTCGGCGAAGATTTCATTGCCCTCGTTATCGACCACGCCGCAGCGGTCGCCATCACCGTCGAACCCCAGGGCCACATCGGCATTGTGCGCCTTCACGGCTTTCGCCATGTCGAGCAGCATTTCATGGTCTTCGGGGTTCGGATTGTACTTCGGGAAGGTCGAGTCGAGATTGGTGTCGAGTTCGATGACTTCCGCCCCCATCGCACGAAGCGTCTGCGGGGCGAAGGCGCCGGCCGTGCCGTTGCCGCAGGCGCAGACGACCTTCAGCTTGCGTTTCAGTTGCAGCTTGGAAGAGATATCGTCCATATAGCGCTGCTGCACGCCTTCGACGCGCTTCAGGCTGCCGCCGGGGCGTTCGACGCCGAGGCCGCCGAGCACGATCTCCTTGAGGCGGCCCATCTCTTCCGGCCCGAAGGTCAGTGGTGCCTGGCAACCCATCTTCACGCCCGTCCAACCGTTGTCGTTATGCGAGGCCGTGACCATGGCAACGCAGGGGGCATCCTGGTCGAATTGAGCGAAATAGGCGATGGGAGAGAGGCACAGGCCGATATCGATGACCTCGATGCCGGCCTGTAACAGGCCGAGGATCAGCGCGTTCTTGATATTGGTGGAATAGGAGCGGAAATCATGGCCGGTGACCAGTTTCGGTTTGACGCCGCATTCATGGATATAGGTGCCGAGGCCGAGGCCGAGCGCCTGGATGCCCAGCAGGTTTATCTCCTTGCCGAAGATCCAGCGCGCGTCATATTCGCGGAAACCGGTGGCCTTCACCAGGGGAATCGTCTCGAATTCGTAGGTGTTTTCAGGGATGGCGGCTTTGGGCAGCATGGGCATTCAGGCGAGTCCTCAAATGGTTTGGCGCAGGCGCGGCCTGCTATGCCATGTACAGGTATAAAAATTCAAAGCGCCTCGTGAAAGACGCGAATATACTTTTACTGGAAAAGGGGCAGGAGTGCGGCGCGGGCGGCTTGACCCAGGTCCGGATGCTTCAGAGCCAAGGCGACATTGGCGCGCAGGAGGCCGATCTTGTCGCCGCAATCATAGGTGATGCCATCATATTCAAGCGCATGGAAACTCTGGCTTTCCATCAGCCGGAACATCGAGTCGGTGAGCTGGATTTCACCGCCGGCGCCCTTGCCCTGATCTGCGAGCAAGCCGAAGATTTCCGGCTGGAGAATGTAACGGCCCGAAACGATCAGGTTGGACGGAGCGGTGCCGGGCGCGGGCTTTTCGACCATGCCCGTCATCCGGTTCAGTCGTCCGCCTCTGGCTTCGATCGCCGCCACGCCGTACTGATGCGTCTGGTCGTGGGGAACCGGCTCGACCACGATGATATTGCCCCCAACCTCATCATAGGCTTTGATCGCCTGTTTCAGCGCCGGCGTTTCCGCGTCCATCACCATATCGGGCAGAATGACGGCGAAAGGCTCGTCGCCGACGATATCGCGGGCGCACCAGACGGCATGGCCCAGCCCCAGCGGCTGCATCTGGCGAATAAAGCTCATTTCGCCGGATTTCGGCAGTTCGGACAGCATGTCGTCGAGGATGGTGGTTTTGCCCTTGGCGGCGAGTTGCGCCTCCAGTTCGACCTGATGATCGAAATAATCCTCGATGGCGCCTTTCGAGCGGCCGGTGACGAAGACGAAGTGCTCTATTCCCGCGGCGCGCGCCTCGGCGACCACATAGGAGAGGATTGGCCGGTCGACGACATTCAGTAGTTCCTTTGGCACGACCTTGGTGCCGGGAAGCACACGGGTGCCCAGCCCCGCGACTGGAATGACCGCCTTGCGAACACGTTTATGTATCAAAAGAACCTCAAAAAAATAAAGGACTTAACCCGGCGCGGGTATGGAAGTTACATGAAGAGGCAGTCCCCGCATCTGGAGGACACGTTAAAGGCTGGTGAGGCACAGGGCAACCGTTCGCACGGATATTTCCGCCTCGTCACAAAAATTTATTACGGCGTTATGACGAAAAAATCGTTAAAAAATAACCTGTTTGGCGAAAGTCCAGAGTCAGGAATCAGAAAGGCGACAGAATAATGAAATTTCTTTTATTTAATCGCCCCGCCCGGCTTGCCAAATGATAATTTGTAATATTTATTTGCACCAATCGCGGATCAGCCGCCACTTTCGGGAGCAGACAATGAATATTTTCACAGTTTTGAAGCGCGGTTTCGCGCCCGCCTGTGTGGCGGTATTTGTGTTGGCGCCTGTTTTTGGCGGCGCGGCTTCGGCGCATGAAACCCTGGGGCTGGACGCGCCCAAGCCCGCCATCGCCCTGACACCGCCGATGGGCTGGAACTCGTGGAACAAGTTTGCCTGCAATATCGATGAGGCCAAGATCCGCGCTGTGGCCGATGCCATGGCCGCTTCCGGCATGAAGGATGCGGGATATCAATATGTGGTCATCGATGACTGCTGGCAGAAGGATCGCGCCGCCGACGGCACGATACAGGCCGATCCGGAGCGCTTTCCTTCGGGAATTAAGGCGCTGGCCGATTACGTCCATTCCAAAGGGCTGAAATTCGGCCTCTATTCCGATGCCGGCGCCAAAACCTGCGGCGGCCGTCCGGGCAGTGCCGGCTATGAGTTTCAGGACGCGCGCACCTGGGCGTCCTGGGGCGTGGATTATGTGAAATACGACTGGTGCTATACCGGCACGCGCGATGCCGAAGCGGCCTATACCCTGATGGCCCAGGCGCTGCGTGCGTCTGGCCGCGATATCGTGCTGTCCATCTGCGAGTGGGGCGACAACAAACCGGAAGAATGGGCAGCCCCGCTGGGTCACCTGTGGCGCACCACCGGCGATATCCGCGATTCCTGGGACAAGGACGAAGGGTACAGCCATTCCTTCCTGTGGATTCTCGACCATAATGCCGGTCTGTGGGGTAACGCCGGCCCCAATCACTGGAATGATCCGGATATGCTTGAAGTCGGCAATGGCGGCATGACCGACGTGGAATACCGTTCGCACTTCTCACTCTGGGCCATGCTGGCGGCCCCGCTGATCGCCGGCAATGACCTCTCCAATATGGACAAGGCGACGCTGGATATCCTGACAAATAAGGATGTCATCGCCATCGACCAGGACAAGTTAGGCCAGCAGGGCCGTCGGGTGGCGCAGGCAGGAGACACTGAGGTTTGGGTGCGTCCGCTGGCCGGCGGCGACCGCGCCGTGGTGCTGTTCAACCGTGGAGCGGAGGCAAAGACGATCGCGGTCGATTGGGAGGCCCTGCAATGGGCGCCGGGCCTCAAGGCCAGCGTGAAAGACCTGTGGTCCAAAACGGTGAAAACGGGCATCAAGGGCCGTTACAGTGCAGAAGTCGCGCCGCACGGCGTGGTCATGGTGCGGCTGACGCCGGCGGTCTGATGCGGGAAAAGAGAGGCCTCCGGTAACGAGCCGGAGGCTTTTTACACTGCCTGGGCTTTTTCGATAAAATTCAGCGATTCCAGGAGGATATTTTCCGAAGCCTGGCGCGCCGCCGTGACGTCGCCTTTTTCGATGGCGATAAGTATGGCCTCGTGCGCGCCGATATCGGCCATGTGGCCGGAAATGGTGTTAGTGAGCTGGATCGACAGGTGCAGGGCGTTGGTGATCAGCGGTTTCAGGCGCCAGAAGAACGGATTGCCCGACGCTTTCAATATGGCGACATGGAAATCGATATCGGCCTGCAGGGCGAGGTCCGGCTGGCCGGCATGGTCGATCATGGCCTGTAACCCCTCGCGGATGCCGGCGATGGCGCGCTTGTCCTGAAGTTCGGCGGCCAGCGCCGCGGCGGCCGGTTCGATGGCCAGGCGCATCTGGGCGAATTCGAGGAAGATCTTGTTGGAATAGGGACGCTCCATCAGCCAGCGCAGCACATCCGGATCGAGCAGGTTCCAGTTATCGACCGGCTCGACGCGTGTGCCCTGACGCTGACGCGAACTGATCAGGCCCTTGGCGGACAGCATCTTGACGGCTTCGCGCATGACGGTGCGGCTGGCGCCGAATTTCGCGCAGAGTTCCGCTTCGGTCGGGAAGCCGGTTTTCTCGAATTCACCGGTGACGATGGATTGGCCAAGCGTCGAAAGAAGCCCGTAGGCGAGGCTGACGCCGAGTTCGGAGCGCATGGATGTGCTTTCTGATAAGTCTTGTCTTCTATACCCTGTGACGCCGGCGCGGCCGGTCACGGACAGGATTCGCGGCTTCGTCACGCGAAGCTTACAGAAAAAAATATTATTTAAAAACCAGATTCGTCATTTGACGCTTGCCGCCTGGCTCTCCAGTATTATATGACAATTTTTATATGTGACTGTCTGTTCGCAGGTAAAACTTTGCGATGATAAGCATGGCAGCGGTATTGTTGGGAGAAGACGCATGAAGCCATCACGTAAAATCCGTTTGCCGCGCTGTTCCGTGATAGCGCTATCAGCCTGCGCCCTGACATTCGGCGCGGCAGTGGCGGCGCAGGCGGCCACGCCAATTCCCGAACTGGTGCAGAAGAACGGCAAATTCGCCCTGATGGTTGATGGCGCGCCATTCCTGATTCTGGGTGGGCAGGCCAACAATTCCAGCAATTATGAAGCCGCCTTGCCGAAGGTCTGGCCGGCTATCAAGGACATGCACGCCAATACCCTGACCATGCCGGTGGCCTGGGAGCAGATCGAGCCGGTGGAGGGCAAGTTCGATTTCAGCTTCGTCGATACGCTGGTTGCGCAGGCGCGGGAAAATAATGTCCGCCTGGTAATTTTGTGGTTCGCCACCTGGAAGAATACCGGCCCGGCCTATGCGCCGACATGGGTCAAGACGGACAACAAACGCTTTCCGCGCCTGACCAACAAGGACGGTACGACCTCCTATTCGCTGTCGCCGCTCTACGATACGACGCGTGAAGCCGACAAAAAGGCCTATGTCGAACTGGTCAAGCACATCAAGGCGATCGATGGCGAGCAGCACACGGTCATCATGCTCCAGCCGGAAAACGAGGTCGGGGTCTATGGTCCGGCGCGCGACTATTCAAAGAAGGCCGATGCCTTGATGGCGAAGCCGGTGCCGGCGGCGCTGCTGAAAAAGTACAACAAGAAGGCGGGGGACTGGAATGCGGTGTTCGGCAAGGACGCCGACGAGTATTTCCACGCCTGGTCGATCGCCAGCTATATCGACGATATCGTGGCGGCGGGCGATGCCGTCTATCCGTTGCCGACCTATGTCAATGCGGCGCTGAAAGATCCGCTCAACCCCGATCAGCCGGCGGGGTCCTATGCATCGGGTGGACCGGTTTACAGCGTGATCGATGTCTGGAAGGCGGCGGCCCCGCATATCGAATTTTTGGCGCCCGATCTCTATACGCCGGCCTCGCAAAGCTATGAGAAGACGCTGGAGCTTTATGCCCGCAAGGACAACCCGCTCTATGTCGCCGAAAGCGGCAACAAGCCGATCTATGCCCGCTATATCTTCTCGGTGCTCGGCCGCCAGGGCATCGGCTTCGATCCGTTCGGCTTCGACTATACGGGCTATTCCAATTATCCGCTGGGCAGCACGAAAACCGATATCGAGATGGTGAAGCCTTTTGCCACGGTCTATAAATTGTTCGGCGGCATGGACCGCGAATGGGCGAAGCTGAGTTACGAATCGCAGGTCTGGGGCGTGTCCGAGCCGGACGATCATTCGGACCAGACGCTCGATCTGGGCGCGAAATGGAACGCCACGGTCAGCTATCGTGAATGGCAGTTCGGCCTGCGCAAGTGGGACGCCGAAAACAAGAACGGTTTCCCGGAAGGTTCCGAAACGCCGAGCGGTGGTGTCGCCGTGGCGAAGCTGGGCGACAACGAATTCCTGGTGGCCGGTTTAAATGCACGCATTACTTTTGGTGCGGGCAAGGATAACGCAAAGAAGGGCATGTTGCTCGATCGTGTCGAGGAAGGCCATTTCGAGAACGGCCAATGGGTCTTTGAACGCCTGTGGAATGGCGACCAGACCGATTATGGCCTGAACTTCACTGGCCAGCCTGTGATATTGAAGGTTCGCCTGGCGACCTATGAGCAGTAAGTAAAAAGGAAGATACCCCACCACCACATCTCACCGCTTTGCGGTTCGTGCGGTCCCCCTCCCCAAGCAAGTTGGGGAGGTACAGAAGAGAGACTTATCCTCTTGTACCTCCCCAACTTGCTTGGGGAGGGGGACCGCGCCATCCTTCATGGCGTGGTGGTGGGGTTTCTTCCTTCTAAACAACAATAAGGGAGAGTTGAGATGAAAGCAGCGAAAATCTGGGCCTCGGTGTCGGCCATCGCCCTAGTAATGTCGGCAGGAGCGGCCATGGCCGGTTCCTATGAAAAGACGGCCACCGGCATTGTGGTCAAGCCGGACACCGGCACCGCAAAGGAAATCCGTCTGGAGGTGATGGGCGACTCGATCATCCATGTGCTGGCGACTGACGATCCGGCGCGCGAACAGATGCCGTCATTGATGACCATCGCCACACCCGGCGGTGATTTCACTGTCTCTGAAACCGGGACCGACGTGACGCTCAAGGCTGCCAAGGCTTCGGCTGTCGTTTCACTGGAAACCGGCCTCGTCACCTTCCGCAATGCCGAGGGCAAACCTGTCCTGACCGAGGCCGCCGCCAGCATCACGCCGGTGACCGTCGAGGGCCAGCCTTACGTCGCCACTCACGCCCAGTTCAACCGCGGCACGACCGAAGGGCTTTACGGCCTGGGCCAACACCAGAACGCCCAGATGGACATGAACGGCGAGGACGTGCTGCTCTCCCAGCACAATATGGATGTGGCCGTGCCGTTCGTGATGTCGGATCAGAACTACGGCCTGCTGTGGGACAACAACTCGATCACCCGCTGGGGCAACCCGACACCCTACGCCCTGTTCAGCCGCGACCTGAAACTGACGGCCGAGGACGGTACGCCCGGCCTGACCGCCAAATACTATGTCGATGGCAAGCTGGTTCTGACCCGCGTGGAAAGCGACATCAAATACCAGTATCTCAGCGATGTCGCGGCCAACTGGCCGACCGATCCGGCACTTTCCAAGGAAGCGACGCAAGGTAAAAAAGTGCTGGTGGTCTGGGATGGGGCCATGGCTTCGGATATTTCCGGCGTCCACAAGATGCAGATGTATTCGTCGGATTATGCCGACCTGACCTTGGACGGCAAGAAGGTATTGAGCGTCTGGCGTCAGGGCTGGAACCCCTGGTATCATAATTTCGAGCAGGATTTCACCAAAGGCAAGCCGGTGAAGTTCCATCTCGAATGGCAGCCCTCCGGCGGCATGATCGCCATCACTCATAACAATCCGCAGGCCGCCGCCGACCAGCACTCGCTGCAATTTACCTCGGAAGCCGGCACGGGGCTGAACTACTATTTCATTTCATCCGACAGCATGGATGGCGTGATCGGCGGTTATCGCCATCTGACCGGCCAGGCCCCCCTGATGCCGAAATGGGCCTATGGCTTCTGGCAGTCGCGTCAGCGCTATGAAACGCAGGACCAGTTGCTGGGCGTGCTCAAGACCTACCGCGACATGCAGATCCCGATCGACAACATGGTGCAGGACTGGTTTTACTGGCCGGAAGACCAGTGGGGTTCCCATACCTTCGATCCGCAGCGTTTCCCCGATCCGCAGAAGATGGTCGATGAGGTGCATAAAGAACATGCCCATATCATGATCTCGATCTGGGGCAAGTTCTACGCCAATACCGACAACTACAAGGCCTTTGAAAAGAAAGGCTACATGTGGACCAAGAACGTCGAGGAAGGCGAGCGTGACTGGGTGGGGCAAGGCTATCTCAACAGCCACTATTCGCCCTATAACCAGGAAGCGCGCGACATGTATTACAAGCAGCTTCACGACACCCTGGTCGTGAAGGGCTTCGACGCCTGGTGGATGGATAACACCGAACCGGACGTACGCTCCAATACCTCGCCGGAGGAATTCGCCGCCCTGATCACCCCCACGCAAATGGGGCCGGGCGCCATTGTCCATAACCCCTACGCACTGATGAATACCAAGGCGATGTATGACGGCCTGAAGGTTGATCAGCCCGATACTCGCCAGTTCATCCTGACCCGTTCGGGCTTTGCCGGCGTGCAGCGCAACGCTGCCGCTGTCTGGTCGGGCGATACGGTCGGCCGCTGGAACAACCTCTATGACCAGATCGCCGCCGGCGTGAACTTCTCCATGTCGGGCATCCCCAACTGGACGCACGATATCGGCGGCTATGCGCAGGAAACGCGTTTTCAGGGCACCGATGTCGGCGGTCTTCAGGAAAACCGCGCCGCCGGCGGCACCGGCACGGCGGAAGACCTGAAGGAATGGCGTGAGCTGAACCAGCGCTGGTTCCAGTTCGGCGCCTTCTCGCCGCTGTTCCGGTCGCACGGTGAGGGCGTGAAGCGCGAAATCTTCGAGATCGCGCCAGAAGGCTCGGAAATGCGCGACAACATGATCTGGTACGACAAGCTGCGCTACCGCCTGATGCCCTATATCTACGCCACGGCCTCGGACACTTATTACAATTCCGGCACCATCATGCGCGGCCTGGTGATGGATTTCCGCGATCCGAAGGTCAAGGATATCAAGGACGAATACTTGTTCGGCCATGCCCTGCTGGTGGCGCCGGTGTCGGAATACAAGGCCACCTCGCGCAGCGTCTACCTGCCGGCGGGTGCGGACTGGTATGACTTCTATACGGGTGAACGCATTGTTGGCGGCAAGTCCATTACCGCCAATGCGCCCCTGAGCCAGATGCCTCTCTACGTCAAGGCCGGTTCGGTGGTGCCGATGGGGCCGGTGACGCAGTATGTCGATGAAAAGCCGGACGCACCGCTTACCTTCACCGTCTATACCGGCGCTGACGGATCGTTCAGCCTCTATGAGGATGACGGCGTGTCCAATGGTTATACCCGCGGCGAAGCCAGCCGCATCCCGCTAACCTGGAACGACAAGACCGGTGAACTGACCATCGGTGCCCGCGCCGGCAGTTACAAAGGCATGATCGCCAACCGGACCTTCCGCGTGCGCTTTATCGCATCGGGCGTCTCCACCAGTGGCGCGCTCGATGCCTTCGATAAGGAAGTAGCCTATTCCGGCGCGGCGGTGACGGTAAAGAGGTAACGGACCTCTAAATTCTTCGTGAGGAGGGCCTGGCCATCGTGCCAGGCCCTTTTGCGTTTGGCCTGTTTTCTGTTAGCCTCTGTCCATATCTGAATTGTGCTGCCGGGAGCGTCCATCCGGCACGGCGTACCGTATAAGAGGTTCAACCGCTTCTGAGGAAAGGCCACCATTCATGACCTCCACTACCCAGCAGGACTTGAAAAATCAGCCGTTTGTAGTGCGAAAGGGTGTGGAAACCCTTCGCAAGGTCTGGGAGGTGGGGCGGATGGATGTTGTCTTCCCCGATGGCGGACATATGTTGCTGGAAGGACGCGAACCCGGACCTTCGGCGACCCTTCTGGTCAAGGATTTCAACTTCATGAAACGGGTCATGGCGGCGGGCGATATCGGTTTCTGCGATGGCTACCGCGAAGGGGAGTGGGATACGCCGGACCTGGCGACGCTGCTGACCGTTCTCAGCCTGAACAGCGAGAAGCTGGGTCAGCTTTTCACCGGCAACTTCATCACCCGCACTGTCAACAAGATCGCACACGCCCTGCGCAGGAACACGAAGAAGGGCAGCCGGCGGAATATCTTCGACCACTACGATCTCGGCAACAATTTTTACGACCAGTGGCTCGATCAAAGCATGACCTACTCCTCGGCACTGTTTGAGGGCGAGCGTTTCCGTGAACACAAGGACCTGGGGGCGGCGCAAACCGCGAAATATGCCAAGCTGGCGAAGATGGTCGATCTGAAGGCCGGGCAGCATGTGCTGGAAATCGGCTGCGGCTGGGGCGGCTTCGCGCAATATGCCGCCGAAACCATAGGGGCGCGTGTCACCGGCGTCACCATCTCCCAGGCCCAGCATGATTACGCTATCGAGCGCATGAAGCGGCTGGGGCTGGAGGATAGGGTCGAGATCGTGATGATGGATTACCGCGATATCAAGGGCCAGTTCGATGCGGTGGTGTCGATCGAGATGTTCGAGGCGGTAGGTGAAAGCTACTGGGGCGCCTATTTTACAAAGCTGCACGATGTCCTGAAAAAAGGCGGTAAGGCCGGTTTGCAGATCATCACCATCGCCGATGAAATGTTCGAGGATTACCGGTCGCGCGCCGATTTCATCCAGAAATACGTCTTCCCCGGCGGCATGCTGCCTTCGGCGCAAAAGCTGCTGGAGCAGACCCAGGCGGCTGGACTCAAGGCCATATCTTCCTTCAAGTTCGGCGGCGATTACGCCGAGACGCTCAGGCAATGGGGGCAGCGCTTCGAGGATGCGTGGAAGGAAGGCAGGATCAAGGGTTTTGACGCCCACTTCCGCAAGCTGTGGCTGTTCTATCTGGCCTATTGCGAGGCCGGTTTCCGCGCCCAGCGCACCAATGTGGTGCATCTGGAATTGCAGCGGGCGGATTGACCTCCTTCCCGTCGCAAGCGATAGGGAGGAGAGAAGGGCTGGCACAAAAAGCTTGCCCGGCTCTCTCAAGGACGTTACCAACGGCCTCTGTTTAATGGCCAGCGGCGAATCTGACTGTTCAGGTTCGCCGGTTTGGGGGTCTGTTGCTCGACGCACAAAATATCGATCTGGCCGCAAAGCCCGTCAGCATGGGGGCCATCACCCTTGTGCGTCACGGCGAACCAGCGTTGTCGCGTCGCGTCAAGCTGGACTGGCGGGGCTATGTCGAATGGTGGAAAAAATACGATCAGGTCGGTCTGCTCGAAGGCCAGACGCCGCCGCCGATCCTGAAAAAATTCGCCCGCGAAGCCCGTTACATCTATGCCTCGACTCTGCCGCGCTCGATTGAAACAGCCGAGGCGGTCTGCGATGGAAAGGGGTTCGTATCCCTGGAAACGCTGATCGAGGCGCCCCTGCCGCCGCCGCACCTGCCGTCCTTCATCAAGCTGACGCCCAATTCCTACGCCTGGGGCTTTGTGGCCCGCGTCTGCTGGTGGTATCTCAATATCCATGGCGATGCCGAAGGCCGCGAAGTGGCCAAGGTGCGCGCCCGCAAGGTGGCGGAGTTCCTGTTCGACAAGGCGCGCGAAGGCGGCGACGTGCTTGTGCTGGCCCATGGCTTCTTCAATCTGATGGTCAGTATTGAACTGAAGAAAATGGGCTATATAAAGACCCTGGAAGAGGGGTTCAAATACTGGGGTTGCCGCCGCTACGAACTAAGGAAGCGCAAATGACCGAAACCGTAGACCTCTCTTTTGAAGACGCGCTGAAGCAACTGGAAAAAATCGTTTCCGAACTGGAATCCGGACAGGCGCCGCTCGAAAAATCATTGGAACTTTATCAGCGGGGCGCTGAACTGAAGGCGCTCTGCGAAGCGCGCCTGGAAGCGGCGCGTTTGCAGGTCGAGAAGATTTCCCTCAACAAGGTCGGCGCCGTCGAAGGTGTCGCACCCGCTGATTTTAGTTAAGATATGACCCCTGTCGCCGCCAATTCCGACCTGCCGCCCTTGCAGGTCCGCATGGCCGAAACGGCCGATCTGGTGACGATGGCGCTGGATGAATTGCTGCCGCGCGGCGAGGGAGCGGAGATGCGCCTGACCGAAGCCATGCGCTATGCCGCGCTCGGCCCCGGCAAGCGGTTGCGGCCCTTCTTCGCTTTGGAAGCGGGACGTCTGTTCGATGCCGATGAAAATGCCGTGCTGCGCGCTGCCTGCGCGCTGGAGTGCATCCATGCCTACAGCCTGGTCCATGACGACCTGCCGTGCATGGATGACGATGATCTCCGTCGTGGTCGGCTGACCGTTCACCGCGCCTATGATGAGGCGACGGCGGTGCTGGCTGGCGATGCCCTGCAAAGCGTGGCTTTCGAGATTCTGGCGCATGAGGATACCCACGAAGATCCGCAGGTCCGCGTCGAGCTGATCCGGATGCTGGCCACCGCATCCGGCGCGCAGGGCATGGCCGGCGGCCAGATGATCGACCTGATCGGTGTGCCCGACGATCTTGGCGGCGTGGCGCGGATGCAGCGCCTGAAGACCGGTGCCCTGATCGTCTATGCCTTCCAGATTCCGCTGATCATCGCCGGCGCTTTGGACAAGGAAGGCGTGGCCCTGACCCATTTCGCCCAGGATCTCGGCCTGGCCTACCAGATCGCCGATGATGTGCTCGATGTCGAGGGCGATCCCGAAGAAATGGGCAAGGCGTCGGGCGGCAAGGATGCGGCCATGGGCAAGACCAATTTCGTCACCCTGCTGGGCCTTGAAGAAGCGAAAAGCCGCGTCCGCATCCTGGCCGATCAGGCGAAGTCGCGGCTGGATATTTTCGGCGGAAAAGCGCGTTACTTGCGCGATAGTATTGACTTTGTTCTCAATCGGCGCAACTGAGCCAAAGACCGGACAGGCTGGCCAAAACGAATGGCTATTTTGTTTGAATACCGCTAAGACAGATTTGTGTTACGCCAGAAACTTGTGCAAACCGGTTCGCGCTCAATATAGTTCATTTAATGCCTGAAACCCCCATTCTCGACACCCTGACAGATCCTGAAGCCATTCGTGACCTGAGTCCCGCACAGGTGAAGGCGCTGGCCGATGAGGTGCGCAGCGAAACCATCGATGTGGTGTCGAAGATCGGCGGCCATCTGGGGTCTTCGCTCGGCGTGGTTGAGTTGACCGTGGCCTTGCACCATGTTTTCGAGACGCCGCGCGATATCCTGATCTGGGATGTCGGCCACCAGTGTTATCCGCACAAGATACTGACCGGCCGGCGTGACCGCATCCGATCCTTGCGCCAGGGCGGCGGCCTGTCCGGTTTCACCAAACGCTCGGAAAGCGTCTATGATCCCTTCGGCGCCGCTCATGCCGCCACCTCGATCTCGGCGGCGCTCGGTTTCTGCGCCGCGCGCGACCAGAAGGGCGAGGACAACAGCGTTATCGCGGTGATCGGCGACGGCTCCATGTCCGCGGGCATGGCTTATGAGGCGATGAACAATGCCGCCGAGACGACACGCAACCTGACCGTTATCCTCAACGACAACGACATGTCGATCGCGCCGCCGGTGGGCGGCATGAGCGCCTATCTGGCCAATCTGGTATCCGGCGGGGCCTATCAGTCCCTGCGCCGCTGGGGCAAGTCGGTGGCCGAGCGCCTGCCGCGCCCGCTGTTCGAGATGGTGCGCAAGTCGGAAGAATTTTCGCGTACCTGGTTTACCGGCGGCACCTTCTTCGAGGAACTGGGTTTCTACTATGTCGGGCCGATCGACGGCCACGATATGGAAGCCCTGCTGGCCGTGCTGAAACGCGTCAGGGAGATCAAGGACCGCCCGGTGCTGGTCCATGTAGTGACGCAAAAGGGCAAGGGCTATGGCCCGGCCGAGATCGCCTCCGATAAATACCATGGCGTTTCCCGGTTCGATGTCATCACCGGCGAGCAATCCAAACCCAAGGCCAATGCGCCCAGCTACACCGATGTTTTCGCTTCGGAACTGATCAAGCGGGCGCGCGACGATGACCGGATTGTCGCCATCACTGCCGCCATGCCATCGGGTACGGGCCTTGACCGTTTCGCCGAGGTCTTTCCGGCGCGCACCTACGATGTCGGCATCGCCGAACAGCACGCGGTCACCTTCGCGGCCGGTCTGGCGGCGGACGGCATGAAGCCGTTCTGCGCCATCTATTCGACCTTCCTGCAACGCGGTTACGATCAGGTGGCGCATGATGTCAGCTTGCAAAACCTGCCGGTGCGTTTCGCACTCGATCGTGCCGGACTGGTGGGGGCGGATGGCGCCACCCATGCTGGCGCTTTCGATATCGGCTACCTCGGCGCCCTGCCCAACATGATGATCATGGCCGCCGCCGATGAGGCCGAACTGGCGGCGATGATCGCCACCGCCGCGGCCTATGATGACGGGCCATCCGCCTTCCGCTATCCGCGCGGCGAGGCGACCGGCATCGCCATTCCCGAACGCGCCCTTCCGCTGAATATCGGCAAGGGGCGGATTTTACGCGAAGGTTCGAAGGTGGCCATCCTGTCGCTGGGCACACGCCTGAATGACGCCCTGAAAGCAGCGGATATGCTGACGGCGCGCGGTCTTTCCACCACCGTGGCCGATGCACGCTTCGCCAAGCCGATCGACAGGGATCTGGTGCTGCAACTGGCGAAAAATCACGAATGCCTGATCACGGTGGAAGAAGGCGCGGCCGGCGGCTTCGGCGCGTTCGTCCTGCACTATCTGGCAGATGAGGGTGCGCTTGATGCGGGCCTGAAAATTCGTACACTGACCTTGCCGGATATCTATCAGGATCAGGACTCGCAGGCCAATCAGTATGCCCAGGCCGGCTTGGATGCGGCGGGAATTACCCTGGCGGCCTTGAAGACGCTGGGATTGGATGATGCCGCGCTGGCCAGGGCAATTACGCGCTGACGCATGAAAACGGCGTCCCTTACGAGACGCCGTTTCTGTTTTAATAGCCGCCGATGATGACCGAGGCGATCAGGCCGGTGGCCACGGCCGCGAGGACATAGTTATTATCGACGCGGCGCCACTCGTAGCCACGGGGCGGCTGGCGCAGGTGGTGACGCCGGTAATCGACGACATAGCCGCGATGCCAGTCATTATAGGAGACATAGCCGCCGCGGCGCCAGTCGGAGCGGTCGCGCCAGCCGCGATGGTAACTGCGATTATAACCGCTGTGACCGCGATTGTAATGACGGTCATTATGGCTGCGTTCATAGCCGCGATCATGACCGCGATGAGATTGCGCCGAGGCGACATCGCCAAACGCGAAGGTCCCGGCCAGTACGGCGAGCGCCGTGGTAATCATAAATCGTTTCATGGCGATTTTCCTTATCCTATCGCCCCCATGCCGGATAAGGTAAACGGCCGAGCCTGAACCCAGCATGAATATTTCACTCATGTTATAATCGACGGATTATAAACGGTCCGCCTGGATGACAGGAAAGAATAAACCGGCGGAACCGACGCCGAACCAGGGTTCATCCCGCTTATCCCGGATTTCGCCCAAACCAGCCAACTCCTGCGCCAGGGCGCGCGACAGGCGGGCATAAAGACCGCCGCGCACGTGGATATAGGGCCTGAAACCATCGGGGCCAGTCTCGAAACGCAAGGGGTGCGCCGTATCCGCCGTGACGATATCGTCAACATTCGTCCGGAAGGTCAGGGTGCCCTCCGCCACCGTCATTTCCACGGCGATGAACGGCGCATCCTCGACCGTGATGCCGAGCTTTTCAACCGGCGTCACCAGGAAATAGCGATCGCCCTCCCGACGCAGGATGCGGGCGAACAGGCGCACCATGGCCGCCCGCCGGATGGGCGCGCCATCATGCAACCATGTGCCGTCATGGGTAATGCGCATGTCGATATCGCCGCAGAAGGGGGGATCCCAGCGGTCTACAGGCGGCAGCGCGCCCTGTGCCTCGATATCGCCGTAGAGCCGCCCCAGGTCCATCATGCGGCGTCCCGCGCGCTTTCCGCCTGGCCGTTCCGCAGCAGGTCTACCCAGTTTTCGGCGATATCCCTTGTCGCCCGGCGCACCTCATCCACCACGCCCGCGAACAGGTCGAAGCCGAGCGGCAGGGTGTCGTAACGGCGGTAAAGCACGGTTGTGCGCGCCGTGATCAGGCGTTTTGCAAGGGCTTCGGCCTGCGCCGCCAGCGGATCGAAGCCGGCGGAAACGATAAAGGTCTTCGGCTGCCCGATCAGTTTTTCCAGAGCCGGAGACAGGCGCGGATCGCTCAGGCTGGTGCCGGCGCCGGCATAATGGCTGATCATGAGATCAAGATCGGCCACGCTCAATGGCCATTGGGTCAGTGCTTCGCCGGCCTTTGCGGCGGAAGCCCTGATGGCCGGATCGGCAAGATTGGTCAGCGGGGTGATCAGCAATTGCCCGGCAGGCATGGGTTTGAAGTCACGTTTGAGATCAAGACTGATCCGGAGGGCCAGGCCGGCGCCGGTCAGCGACCCGCCGATGGCTGTCCGGCCGGATGTTGCTCCCAGCCGCGTGGCGTTGAGGACGGCCCAGTCATAGGCGGCGCGGGCGTCTTCGAGGGCCGCCGGAAAGCGGTTGAGCGGCGCCAGGCGGTAATCGGGCAGGAAAACCGGACCGCGCGCGCCGTGCGCCAGCAGGGCGCAGAACGCCTTGCTGAGGCCGGGACCGCCGATGACGCCGCCGCCCTGATGGAAAAAGACGAGCAAGGGGGCGTCCTCGGAAATATGCACTGGCTGGATCAGCAGGCCGCTGATCAGACTGGCGCCTTCGCCGCCGATGGCCTCGAAGCGGACGCGGATATCATCCGGCAGGCCGAACAGGGCGGCGGTTTCCTGCCACTCGGCGCGGACGTTTTCCAGGCTTTTGCCGGTCAGCGAAAGACGCGCCTGGCCGGCCGGATTGGTGAACAGAGCGCGCCACAGGAACTGGATCTGCGGGTCAAGCGTCCGGCCCTGGTCATGAACCACGCCGCCGCCGGCCAGGAACCGCAGCACGGCCGGGGGCAGGGTCAGGCCACGTTTCAGCAGCCAGGTATTGAGAGCGGAGACGCGCATGAACTCCTCGGAGATGGTATATCTGAAGCGGCTGGTGCCGAAGCGGCCAGGAGGCTGATTAGCACCTTTCACGCCTGAAACGGAGCGAGTAGTGATAAAAAATCCGTCAAACTGGGCTATTTTTGTCAAATTTCCGCTGAAATGCGTCAGATAATCCCTGAATCCGGCGTGTTTTTATTTGACCGTTTTTAAAACCTGCGTCTTAATATCGCTACAATCCGTTAGTCTGGCTGCCTATGCTAATGGGATTTGAGGATTGCGGCGTGCGCCACGGTCTTTAATCTCGCCGCTGCTACCGAGATACACGATTGTTTTGTGAGGGATGAAAGCCTCACGCCTCGTAACAGCTTGAGACCCAAGGAGAGCATTGATGGCTGAAGGTACGGTCAAATGGTTTAACACCACGAAGGGCTACGGTTTTATCCAGCCTGCCGAAGGCGGCAATGACGTTTTCGTGCATATTTCCGCTGTTCAGCGCGCCGGCCTGCAAGGCCTCGCCGATGGCCAGAAGGTATCCTACGAACTGCAAAACGAACGCGGCAAGACCGCTGCGGTCGATATCCAGCTTCTGTAAGAAACCGAATAATCTGAGATAAAGAAAGCGCAGGCGGCGCATCGCGGCCTGCGCTTTTTTACGGCCGGTTCATCCCTTCGGTGTGACGGAGATGATAGTCCTGATATCCGCCGGCGTCAGGCCTTCATTGCGGTAATCTTGTAGGGACTTCGACCCCTTGCGCTTGGCGAGGCGGCGGCCATCGGCATCTAACAGCAGGGCATGATGGCAATATTCCGGCGTCGGCAGAGCGAGCAGGACTTGCAGCAGCACCTGCGTATGTGTGGCGTCGTAGAGATCATGGCCACGGACGATATGGGTGATCCCCTGGCGGGCGTCGTCGATCACCACGGCCAGATGGTAGGCGACGCCGATATCTTTGCGGCCCAGAATGATATCGCCATTGATAGCCGGGTCGGCTTTTCGCGTTTCGCCTTTTTCCGTGAACGCCAGGGCGTCGAAACGGGGACCCAGATGGTTACGCGCGGCTTCCAGCGATAAGCGCCAGGCCGGAGTGGCCGTCGCGGTTTGCGGCGCGGCATCGTCTGTCTGCGGGGCGCTCAGGGCCGCCTCGGCTTCTCCCTTGCGTGTCCGGTGGTCGGCATAGAGCAGGCCCATCGCCTTCAGTTTTTCCAGCGCCGCCTGATAATTCGCCAGGTGTTCGCTCTGGCGCAATACCGGTGTTTGCCAGGTGAGGCCCAGCCAGGCGAGGTCCTCATATATCGCCGTCTCGTATTGCGGGCGGCTGCGGGTGTGGTCGATGTCCTCGATACGCAGGATGAATTCGCCGGCGTTCGCCTGAGCCGCTTCATGAGCCTTCAGCGCGCTGAAGGCATGGCCGAGATGCAGATAGCCGGTGGGAGAGGGGGCGAAGCGTGTGCGGTACATGCTCGCAACATAACGGTATGCCGCAAAAATTTCATAAAAATTTGCCGTTTCCTTTTGGCGGAATCAGGCTCACATTGGTACCCACAACCTGATTATGACTGCCTGCTTCTTGATGAGGAGGATACGTCTTCAAACAGTTCGCTACCTGTACAGTGCTTTATCCTGCATGGCCTTCCTCGGAATGGGGGGTATGATGCAGGTTCTGAAAAGCCCGCCTTCGGATTGGCGCGCGCTCGTGCTCAATGCCGATTTCCGTCCCTTGTCCTATTATCCGCTTTCCACCAAACCCTGGCAGGATGTCGTCAAAGCGGTCTTCGAGGGCCGTGTCGATGTGGTATCGACCTACGATATCGAGATTCATTCGCCTTCGATAAAGATGCGGCTGCCGAGCGTGGTGTCGCTCAAGACCTATATCGACCAGAACCGTCCGCCGGCTTTCACGCGTTATAATGTTTTCCTGCGCGATCAGTTTTCCTGCCAGTATTGCGGCATCGGCGAAGACCTGACCTTCGATCATGTCATTCCGGTCAGCCAGGGCGGCCGGTCGAACTGGACCAATATCCTGACGGCTTGCGCGCCGTGCAACTTGCGCAAGGGGGGAAAAACACCCCAGCAGGCACGCATGATGCCGACCAAAAATCCACACCGGCCGACAATGTACCAGCTTCAGGAACTGGGTCGGCGTTTTCCCCCTAACTATCTTCACGAAAGTTGGATAGATTATCTGTATTGGGATACGTTGCTGGAAGGGTGATCTTCCGGCATACCGGGGGAATTCGGCTTGAGCGTGGCATAGGCATGTCGTCTGAAAAACCGTCACCCGTGCGCTTCGTCCTGGACGAGCGCCGTTTTGGACTTGTGTCGTTTCCACGGCCCAAAGGGCGCACCCGTATTCCGCTCGAACCCTTGCGGGCGGCCCTGGAAGCTACGCTCGACGTCCGTTTCGAGGCGCGACGCGAACGCCTGTTCGGGCCGAAAGTGCTCAGTTTCATGTATATGAACGAACGAGTGAAGGTGCGCCTGCTGGAAAACGGCGACGCTCATATCGACCTGGCGGTGGTCGATGACGATGTGCGCGAAATCATTCTCGAACATATCCGCCAGAGCCATGCGTTCGTTGCTGACGTTTAACCGGCGAATTGAAAGTACAGCATAAAGCCGGCGGCGACGGTCATCAGCAGCAAGGCCAAACCGCCGAAGATATTCGACCAGGCGCCGTTGATGAACTTGCCCATGACCGCCTTGTTATTGGATATGTGCAGGACAATGGCGATGATCACCGGTGACGTTACGCCGTAGAGAATGGCCGACCAGATCAGGGCCTGGATCGGGCTGATCCCGACTGAGTTGATCCCCAGCCCGACCAGCAGCGACACGATGATGACGCCATAAAAGGCGGGCGCATCGCGCAGGCGCTTGTCGAGGCCTTCCTGCCAGCCGAAGGTTTCCGAAATGATATAGGACAGTGAACCGCTCAGTACGGGAATAGCCAGGAAGCCCGTGCCGATGACGCCGATGGCGAACAGGTAATAGGCCGCGGGGCCGGCCACCGGAGCGAGTGCCTCTGCCGCCTGCTCGACCGTATCTATCTTATGGATGCCGGCATTGAACAGCACCGTACCAGTGGTCAGGATGATGAAATACATAACGACATTGGAAAACAGCATCCCCATATCGACATCGAAGCCGACGTTCTTGATATAGCGCTTGTCCACAACCACATGCCGGCCGTGCTTCATATGCTCCACCTCCATGGTGGCCTGCCAGAAGAAGAGGTAGGGGGAAATGGTCGTGCCGAGGATCGCCACCAGCACACCGATATACGCCTTATCGAACTGCACTGTCGGGATGACCGTGTGTTTCATCACGCTCAGCCAGTCGGTTTTGACCAGGAACGGCACCATCAGATAAACCAGCAGGATGGCGCACAGCCATTTCAGTATGGCGGCGAATTTGGAATAGGGCAGGGTGATGATGGCGATCAGCAGCAAGGCCGTGAAAACGATGCTGAAAAAAATCGGATGAACGGCCGGGAATATCAGGTGGGCGACCGCGCCCATGCCGGCGATATCGGCACCGATATTCAGGATGATGGCGGGGAAGCTGAACAGGACCATCAGCCACAAAACCGGTGCGGGGTAATGCCTGCGCAGGATGCCGGTCAATCCTTGCGCCGTCACGACACCGATACGGGCGCACATTTCCTGCACCGCCGCCATCAGAGGAAAGGTGATCAGGGCGGTCCACAGGGTGGTCAGGCCGTATTGCGCGCCGGCCTGGGAATAGGTGGCGATGCCGGAAGGATCATCATCGCTGGCGCCGGTAATAAGGCCGGGGCCGAGCAGCTTCCACAGGGCTTTTAGGCCTTTCGACTTTTCCTTTGGGGTATCCGTCTCCGGCATTTCGGCTTCCCATGTCTGCAACAGGCTGCGAAGCCCATGAGTGCGGCTTCGCCTATATTTTTTCGCTGATCCGGATGGCGACCCGGCACCCGGTCTTGATAAGGGCCGTCAGCAGCGGATAGCCTGCGGCTTCGCGTGCGCCCTGATCGACGGCGCGATCGTGGTGGCCGATTTCATCGTCGCGGAACTGAGTCAGGCGCATCGCCAGTTCGGGATCGGAGGGTTCCAGTTCGGCGATCTGGTCGGCGTAATGGTCGGCGATCACCTCTTCCACGGCTTCGGTGCAGGCGTGGGCGGCTTTCTCCCCCAGCAGGGCGGTGCCGATGCCCAGGCCCAGCGCCGCCAGGCGCCAGACAGGGGTAAGGGCCGTGGGGCGGATGTTCTTCTCGCGCAACAGGGCCTCGAAGGCGTCGAGATGGACTTGTTCCTCGCCCTGCATGTGGTTGAACTGTTCGCTTAAGCTCCGCTGCGGCGTGTCGGAAAAGACCAGGCTCTGGCCTTTATAAATATGAACCGCGGCCAGTTCGCCGGCGTGATCGACCCGCAGGATTTCTTCGAGCCGGCGGCGCTGAGCACCGGCGCCGGGCCGGGGCGGTATCTTTCGGGGAGAGATATTTCTGGCGGCATCGGTCATGGCTTTTCCAAAATCAATAAGGCCGGCTGGAGCGGTATTTCGCCTTGAAGCGCATGGAGGCCAGCAGGCTCAACAGTGCCAGGACGGCCGACACTATCGCATTATAGCCGGCCATGCTGATTCCGAACCTGCGCCATTGCGCCACATCGCACATCGGTGCGCTGGATGTGGCGCCGGCCAGGAAGGCGGCCATCTGGTCAATGCTGATTTCCCCGCCCGAAGCGGTGCAGCTTTGCGGCCCGCTCCACCATTTCAGTTCGACTCCGGCATGGAAGAAGGCCAGGGCCGCACCGGTCAGGAAGATGGCGAATAGTACGAACGAGAAGACACGCGGCGGTCCCTTGGCGCCGGTGAACAGCGCCCAGACGCTGCCGACCAGCGAAACCCCGACGGCGATCCAGTAAATATCGCGCTGCTTGAGGCACAGGTGGCAGGGATTGAGATGGCCGAAAAGCTGGAACGACCACGCCGTGGCCAGCATCGCCAGCGAAAGGAGCAGGGCGGTGATGCTCCACCAGCGGCTGAAAGCGAGCTGGAATTTCTTGATCATCTTGTTCGATTTATGCGCGGTCATGGAATGTCAGATCAGTGAGGCAGGAACTTGACGGCGATAATGCCCGCTATCAGCAGCCCGACGGCGATGGTGCCGACGAGATAGAAACGTTTTTCCAGCAGTTCGGTGATTTCGGGTCCGAAACGCTTTACCAGGGCCGCCACCGCGAAAAAGCGCAGGGAACGGGTCACGGCCGAGGCGATAAAGAACCACACGAGGCTGAATTGCGCAAGACCGGCGGCGATGGTCACCAGCTTGTAGGGGATGGGCGTCAGGCCCTTCATGAAAATGACGCCGACGCCCCATTTGGCGAACCAGGCGTGGAACTCCTGCAGACCTTGCGGATGACCGAACAGGGTCAATATCCACTGGCCGAGCGGCTGGGCGTAATAACCGATGGCGTAACCAAGAAAACCACCGATTACCGAGGCCGCCGAACAGATGAAGGCCGTCCGCCAGGCGCGTTCGGGCCGTGCCAGCACCATGGGAATCAGCATGGCGTCGGGCGGAATCGGGAAGAAGGAGGCTTCGGCGAAGGAAACGACGGCGAGGACCTTTTCGGCGTGTTGGGTGCCGGCCAGTTTCAGCAGCCGGTTATAGAGACGACGCAGCACGGAGGCTCCTTGGATCAGATATGAACGCATGCCTTATCAGGAGTTCCGCGGCTTGTCGCCTGCGTGACGCCCGGCCGGGGCAAAAAATCACGATGCGCGGTATTTTCAGCGCTTTTCATCCTGCATTAGGTTAATTAGACAATGCCTTAACAATAACTCATTTGTAATTGGTTTTATAAGGGAGCAAATAGTAGCCTTCCCTACGAAGGATTCCGCACTGATGTCTCAAGATTCGCTGCCTCTTGACGAATACATGCCCTACCGCCTGGCTGTGGCCTCCAGCGCCGTCAGCGCGCTGATCTCTACGGCCTACGAAAGCCTTTACGGCCTTAAGATACCGGAATGGCGGTTGATCTTTATTCTGCGCGAGGATGGCCCCACCACACAGCAAGCCCTGGTCAAGCGCGCCGGCATGGACAAGGTGACGATTTCACGCGCCGCCCAGGCTCTGGCCAAGCGTCGCCTGATCACCCGTGCCCCGCATGAACACGATGGCCGTTCGCACCATCTGATTCTCACCGCCGAGGGAGAGCGCCTGTATGCTGATGTCGCGCCCGCCGCCGCCGAATACGAACGCATCATGCTGGCCGGCTTCTCTCCGGAAGAGGTGACGCAGTTCAAGACATGGCTGCGCCGTGTCGAGGAAGCGGCGCTCAAGGCGCACAACGGTGTCAAGAACTGAGGGTTTCCGGCATCGTCACCGGCTTCGCAAAATAGGCGTTGTGGACTCGCATCCCATTTGACAATCTGTTAACCTTTCGGGTGATGTCAGGTCAATCAAGGGGAGGGGTGATAATGCACAGTATTTATGACGCCCCCGATGGCCCGGATGTGGTGACCGCCCCCAGTGATTTTCCGGCGGATCCCGTTTTTTATCATGACGCCCCCTTGTTGGCGCTCCTGGCCTGGGGAGTGGTCATGGCGCTCGTCATCTGGGGCGCTTACCGTATTGTTCGCCGTAATCAATGGGAAGGTTTTTTCGCGCACGTAAAAACCGTGAAACTGGTCGAGACGGCATCGCGCCGGGCACAGGCCAGGGCCTATGAAACTCCAGGCGTACTCGATCCTGATGTGGTTGGGCTGGTCAATGCCATCTGTGGCAAAGCCCGCCGCTGCGGCAAGGAAATCCGTGAGGAATATGGCAAGCTCGAAAAGGCGCTGAGCGGCGTGAAGGAGGTTGACGCGCCGCCGGGCTATGGCATGGGCGGGATCGGTGAAAATTCCGGCACCATCATCAATATCGCGGTTAGCAACGGCCCCACGGGCCAGCCGATGCCCGACAGCGTGCATACGGGCGTTCATAATGGCCAGGCCGTGGCGCAGCTCGGCGCGTCTTTCGCCCCGCCCGCCGCCCCGCCGCTCAGCCATCAGGCGCGCATCTACAAGGCGCTGAACGGGTTGCACGAGGAATGGAAAAGCACCCGGACCATGGCCGGCCTGCTCGAAGACGCGCGCAACCAGCTTATCGATACCCCGGCCTGGACGCCGCCCTTGCTGCCGCGGCCCGGCGAACCTCTTGTGCGGGGGTAGGCGATGGGACTGATCTTCATTGACCTGGATTTCAACGGGCCGTTTAACGACGCTCCGCCCGATCCCTATTACGCGGATGCCGGCATAGGCTATTTCGATCCATTCCTGTTGTATGTCTTGCTGGCCCTGATGGTTAGTGTCGTGATCGCGGCCGCCATCGGCGCCTATATCGGCCGGCGGCAGGCGGCGATGCGGCTGGATGAGGCCAAGCGGCGATCGGTCGATCATATCTACCACAGTATCCGCTACCGTCTCGATCAGGCTCTTGAGGCGAGAGGGCTGGCGATTATCGAGCGCGCCGCCCTGGTGCGTGAAGAGGTGCATAACCGCCTTGGCCACGTCATGGCCCTGGCCGATAAACCGGGCAAGAGCCTGACCGAACTGGAAAAGGCGCTGCCACCACCGGGGCCGCCCAAACCCGAAGCGCCCAAGCCGAACAAGGTCAAGATCGCCATGCCGGCCGAAGAGCAGATGATTGCGGTGTGGGAAAGCCTCAATGCGTTCCGGGTGTTCTGGAACCGGGAAGATTATGTGAAAGACCTGATCCGCGCGGCGCAGGATGAACTGGCCCGGACCGATTCCCTGGCCTATGTCCGTCAACTGGAGGCGCAGTATCTGCCTTCGCCGGAAAGGCTGCGGTGGCGTCCGGCCTGGCCTCTCTCGGGAAAGGCGGCAGCGGTGGCCGTGGTGACGGACGCGCTGAACGATGCTGACAAGGCGGGTGTGATGACAGTCGCGCCAGCGCCTGAACCCGATCCGGCGCCGCCCGCGCCTGCGAAACCCGGCCGCAAGAAACTGCCGGCGCACAAGCGAAACATGCTGGCATAAATCCGGGAAACGGACGATGACAACCGGAGTATGGTCCAGATTTCATGAGAATGGTGCCCCGGTCGGAAAGCAACATCAAGAATAACCATCTGAAATCTGATGATGAAGGCTTGAGTGATATTTGGATGTGCCCCGAAGAGTGCCCCAGGCCATTCATGGACCCAAACCATGTATACTTTTAAAGTAAATTTTTGTGATGTCAAATACTATTGGATGCTTGCGGATAATCGTGGATGGGGCGAAGTTCATTCCGATGTCGCAGTCCTCATTTCCCTTAATTTTAGAACCATTTTTCCCAGGAATGTGAGGGATGTCGAGTGAGGACTTCGGGATTTGGCCCAAAGCGGAAGCATTATAATTGAATTATTGTCTGCAAAGCGGACACGACCGATATGGGCTGCTTACGGCGTCCAAAAAATTTCGGTTTGGAATTGCCGTCTCGTAGTGTCCGTTCTCTTCGACCTTACGAATGGCCTGAAGTATCTCATAAGGCATGAGATCGTTCAGCGCCTGATCTCCAAGGTCTTTTTCGACGAGGGAAAAGAACCATTCCATTTTGTATAAAGTCTTATTTGAAAAGCCGTCCTTTCGCTTTTTCTCGATAAATTCGAGAGCGACTACTCGCAAGGTGCTGCTCTTTTCCAGAATTTTCGCCTTCTCCTGGCGCTTACGCTCCTCGTTAGGATCGACACCATGGGCCAAGAGCACGCGTGCGTCGTCCCGCCTTTCTCGTGCTTCTTTCAGGGTTATCTCAGGATATGAACCCACCGATAGAGTTTTCTCAGCACCCTGCCATCGGTATTTCACTCGCCAATATTTGCCACCGGCCGGTGAAATGAAGAGGTAAAGGCCGTCTTCATCGTAGAGCTTGAACGGTTTAGTCTTCGGCTTCGCGTTGCGAGCGGCCATATCAGATAGTGCCATGTTCCCTCCTGGAACGTATGAGCGACATACGTGCGACAGTCGGGCGGCTGTGCCCCCATATACCCCCAAAATCGCAGTGGATGCGAGCGGATACGGGTGGACGGCCGTGGCCTGTTACACGTATAAACTACCAGATTTTAAGAGGTTTTTCAATATTTTTGCTTTTGCAAAAACGTAAATGGTGCCCCCGGTCGGACTCGAACCGACACTCCTCTCGGAACCGGATTTTGAATCCGGCGCGTCTACCAATTCCACCACAGGGGCGCAGGGAAGGAAGCGGGTTGATAAAGACTTTTGATGTCCGGTGCAAGAGCCAATAAAAATTCTGCCGCAAGGTAACGGATTCTCAAAGAGCGCCTGATAGGGTTCGCGCCAACGAACCAAAGAAAGCGGCATGAACCCTACAGTCCTTCTCCTTGAAGACAGTCAGACACAGGCCCGGGTCATTGAAAAAATGATCTCGGCCGCCGGCTGGACCGTCATACATTGCGAGACTGTTCGGGAAGCGCTCGATTCCCTGAAACTGATATCTGTCCAGGCATTGATACTGGATATTTTCGTTTCGCAGCATAATACGCTGCTGCACCTCGATCAGTTCCGCAAACTGGCGCCGGATATCCCCATCCTGGTCATGACGGCAGGCTCGACCCAGCACGGCATCGACACCACGCTCACCCTGGCGCGCAAGGCTGGTGCGGACTATGTGCTGCGCAAGCCGTTCAATGAAACCCTGATTGCCAACATACTGACATCGCTGGATAAAACGACGCGGGCGAAGCATGTCCTGGTTATAGATGACAGCCGCACGGTCCGCAAATTTGCCGTCAAGGCGCTTGATCTCAAAGGCCATCGCGTCTCGGAAGCGAATACCATGGAGGAAGCGTTTTCGGATGTAGACATCGCCCATGTGGATCTGGTCCTGTGCGATGTCTTCATGCCCGGCATGGGAGGGCTAAAAGGCATCCGCATGATCAAGCAGACCTGGCCCACCGTGAAGATCATTTCGATGTCCGCCGGTATCGAAAACCGGGTGAGTGAAACGGACGCCCTGAATGCGACCCGCAAAATAGGCGCGGATGCTCAGATATCGAAGCCGTTTTCAGCCGCCGACCTCAATAATCTGGTGGATTCTGTCCTGGTGGACGCGCCACTCAGCCAGAGATTATAGCCGTCTATTCTACCGGCCCGGCAATATCGGCTTCGATGATGCTGAGGCGCCAGCCGGTGGGCACCTTGTCGGCGCCGACGCTCTGGGCTTCCTTGTTGTTTTTCAACTCGACGATATTGCCGAAGGCGTCGAGATCCTGTGTCGGGCCGGTGAGGGTGATGCGCAGCCTGGAGCCAGTGGCTGGAGTCAGGTCAAGTTCGACATAACCCAGCGATTTCGGCGTCGTGCCCTCATAAACCACCTTGTCGTCCAGGGTCACGCGGATCGGATAGGACCGCAGGCGCCAGCCGGTCAAGCGCATCGACAGGTGCGAAATGGCCTCCGGCCTGGCGAAATCATATTCGATCCAGGCATTTTCCGCCGTGCCGTCGCTCGACCAGGCGGTCGTCTCGTTATCGTCATGGCTCTTGCCTGCATCCGCGTCATTGGAACCGGCTGTGATATCGGCCACCTTTATCGTGCGGTGGAACGGCGTGTAGGATGGTCCCGCCGGCGTAGGCCCGCGTGACAGGTCGGACGGCTGGTAATCTTCGGCGAAGACCGGCGACAGGCCGTCCCTGACCGCCACGGGCTTGCTGGCGAGATTGATCGAGGCGCCAGTCAGTCCATCCGCCGTGGCGCTCAGGCTGACCTTGCCGGCCTTGGTGGTTGAGCGGATCAGCACCCGGTTGACGCCCAGTTCGACGGGCAGGGTGGTGGCCAGCACGCCATTGGTCGAGGCCTTCTTGGCCGGATCGGCCGGACCTTCCATCTGGGCGATGCCGCCTTTCCAAATGGCCGCGCCGTCAAGTTTGAAATGGATGTCATTGAAGGCGGTGGGCACGCGCTGGCCAGCCTTATCGACGACCTCGACATCGACCAGCATCAGGTCGGCGCCGTCGGCCACCAGTCCGCGCGGTCCGGTGTGCGGCGTCAGGCGGATGGCGGCGGGCGCGCCCGCCGTCTTCAATACATATTCCGAGGTTCGCCCATCGGCATAGGTCGAGACGGCCTTCAGTTCGCCGGGCTGGTAGGCGATATCATTGAAGGTAAACAGGAAACCGCTGCTGCGTTCGCCCTTGCCGAGACTCTTGCCGTTAAGGAACAGTTCGACGCTCTCGCCGTTGGAGACGACATGGATCGGCTTGACCACACCGGCGGCATAGCTCCAGTGGCCGATGATATAGGTGTGGGGTACGTCGGAATTGACCCAGCCATCCCACATGACCTGATGGACATACCACGGGTCTTTTGGCAGGCGCACGGCGTCGATCACCCCGGAGCGGCGGTAATTGTTGTCGCCACGGAAGTGCGAATTCGAGTCGGTGAAGCCGATCTTGACCCCACCGGCGCTGACGCGATCATCCGAACCGGGGCGCTGCTGGTAATAGTCCCACCAGCGTTTCACGTCCTCGACCGCCATCGATTCGACATTGCGGTTGTAATCCGGGGCATCGATATGGAAAGGCGGGGTGAAATTATCCTGATAGGCGCGGGCGGCCTCGTCACGCGAATATTCGTGCGCCCACAAGGGTTTGCCGGCGCTTTTGTTGATGTAGAGCATTTCGCCGCCATATTGCGCCGCGCTGCCGGGATCGAGCATTTCGCGCGAACCGATGACCCGGCCGCCATGCGGATCGTACTGATCGTAGATCGCCTTCATCCGCTTCATATGGTCTTCGCTGATGCCCTTGTTGCCGCTTTCGTAGAAGAGGATCGAGGGATTGTTGCGGTTATAGATCATCGAGTCGCGCATCAGTTCGAGGCGCTGCTCGAAACGGCGGTCTTTTGGGTCACCCTCGGAATCGCCGGCGGGCATATTGGTGATCAGGCCGAGGCGATCGGCGGATTCGACCTGCTGTTTCGACTGGGTGACGTGCATCCAGCGCACCAGATTGCCATTGCTGCCGGTGACCAGGCCATTCGAGAAATCGCTGATCCAGGGCGGCACTGAAATGCCGACCGCCGGCCATTCGTCGGTGGTGCGCTGGGCATAGCCTTTCAGTTGCAGGGCGCGATCATTGAGCGTCAGCATACCGTGGTCGAATTCGGTCTTGCGGAAACCCGTTCGGGTATCCACGGCATCGATGACCTTGCCGCTTTCGTCCTTCAGAAGGGTGGTGACGGTATAGAGATAGCCATAGCCCCAGCTCCAGAAATGGAGATCGGTGAGACGGCTTTGAGCGGTGAGGGTACGGGTTTCGCCCGGTTGAAGCGTGGCGCTGTCACCGGCGAAACTGGCGGCCAGTTTGCCGTCGAGATCGCGCACCTCTACCGCATAGCTGATCGTCTTCGCGGCCGTCGAACCATTGCGTACCTGGGATTCGGCATGAACTGTGGCGGCCTTGCCGACGATGTCGAACGCATCGGCCCAGATATATTCGCCGGTGGTGCCGAGCGAGGAGAAGAGGGGCAGGGTCTGGTAGATATCGCCGGTCAGGTGCAGGTGAACCGGTTTATTGATGCCGCCGTAATTGGCGTAGAAGTTCATGTCATTCCACTGGAAGCCCGAACCGGTGGCGCGTTCCTTGTATTTCCAGTTGCTGTCCACCCTGACGGCGATGACATTTTCGCCCGGCTTCAAGGCCTTGGCGATATCGAAACCGAAAGCCCCGACGCCATTCTCGTTCAGGCCGATCTCGACGCCATTGACCCAGACCTCGGCGGCCTGGCGCACGCCCTCGAACTCGACCACCACATGGTCGGCCGCAGCGCCCTTTGGCAGCTTGAAGTGCTTGCGATACCAGGTGATGCCGGAGGACAACTGGTGAATATCGCGGGCAAAAGCCTCGGTTTCATTGAAGGCATGCGGCAGGGTGACCGGCTCCCAGCCCTTATCGGCAAATGCCGTGCCGGAGGCCTGCGCGTCGTCACCCACCTTCATCAGCCAGCCCTGGCTGAAATCGAAGCTCTGGCGCGGAGAGGCCTCGAAGTTCGAGGCGCGATGGGCTTCCGCCGGCAGGACGCCGAGCAGACCCAGAAGAAGGGCGGTGGAGGAGACAAGCGTGTGCATCGGAAATTTTGACATGGCCGGCCCTGCGATAATGTTATCTGACCAATATCGCGTCAAAATCGCCTTTGGCAAGCAAAAGTTATCAGATTTGAGCAAATTCGATCATTGGAGCGGCGGCGCGCCATAATATTCCGGCGCACTGTCGGGGACGATATCCATGCGGTCGAGGATAAATCCGGGGTCCATGGCGCGGATTTCCAGCCGGTGCGGGCCAGCGGGCAGTTGCGGCAGGCGCAGGCTTTGGATCGCCGTATTGGTCAGCACGTTTTGCTTCCACGCGTCGCTGCGGCCGAAGGTTTCAAAATCGAGCACCTGCACCGGCTGACCATCGATCCTGATACCGAGACGCAAACCATTGGCGGGCGTCAGCGGATGGACGGGCAGGGTCACCACATCGAGGCGGGCATCCGATTGCACCGGAGTTTCAAAGCGATAGACCAGCGGTTTTACGTTTTCCGATGCCGCGAAATCGAGCCGCGTGCGCAGGCTTTCGCCCCGGCTGCCGAGGCCGGGCACAAGCTCCCAGACGCCATTCGGTGGCGCCTGCGTGGCGGCGATGGAGATGATCCGGCAGGGCTTTCCATTGTTGCGGGCCGGTTTGGCATTGGCCGGGAAGGTCCATTGCGGCCAGGCCGGTTCGTCGAAAACCGGCAGGCGGCGCGGGGCCATGTTCATCATGCCGCGCCATTTGCCGTTTTCCAGCGCATTATAGGCCGCCGTGTCGCCGATAATGCGCTGATGGGCCGCCTTCGCTTGCGTCACCAAAAGATTGGCGTCGGGATGGCCTTCGCGGGCATGGAGGCTGGCGAGGTCCAGTTTCAGGATGCGTTCGTTGAGGCTGGCGGCGGCGCGGACCGGATAGAGGACAAGTTCGTAAAAAGCCGGTTTACGGTCGGCGGGCAGGGCGGCGTAAACCGTTTCGGCGCGGCGGGTAATGACGGCGTAACGGTCCAGCCGTCTTTGCGCCTCGTCACCGCCGGACGCGGTATAGGGCGTCGGCTGGTTGGGCGTGATCGGTTCGCTCTGGCCGAAGCCCATGAATTCCGGCCGCCGTTCAAACGCCAGGGCGTAGTATTCGGTCATGATCGCGGCGATTTCCGGCGCCATTTCCGGTCCGAACTGGGTGGTCATCCACTCGGTCAGGTTCTGCTCAGGCGTCCGGTCGAAACGGCCGTCAAAAGCGAGATCGAGGAAATACTGCGTCAGGTATTCCGCCGGCTTGATATCGCCGACATTGACGATCCACAGTTTGCGGGCGCCGGTCTGATACGCGCGCTGCATTTCCTCACGGATGAGGGCGGGCTGGGTGGTGCCGAGCCACAGATAGTCATGCGGGCGCCCCCAGTAGGAGATATGATAATAGATACCGGAGCCGCCGCTGCGGGCGCGTTCCTGTGGCGTCGGAAGCTGGCTGATATAGCCGTAATTGTCGTCGGGCCAGACCAGGGTGACGTCCTCCGGCACCTTCAGGCCGGTCTTGTAGATGTCGAGCACCTCCTTGTAGAGCGTCAGGGCCTGCGGCACCTGATCGGCGGGTTTGCCCTGCGCCTGCGCCAGCAGATCGCGCTGGGTGGCGAAGACATCGGTCAGCACATCGCGCGCCTGTTCCGGGGTGCTGACGCCCTCCATCGCCGAGTCGTGCTTGCCACGCAGGCCGATGGAATAGATATTCTCGAAGTCTTTCACCTGCGCCACGCGCTCACGCCAGTAATTGACCATCTGCGCGCGGTTGGTGAGATAGTTGAAATCGCCGCGCGCCTTGTCATCCCATTCGCGGACATTGTTGCGCATCATCGGTTCGGCATGGGAGGTGCCCATGACAATGGCGTAATCGCGCGCCGTTTCGGCATTGCCCTTGATCTGGTAGAAGGGTCTGGTGGAATCGTGCATGGCCGGCCACAGGGTATTGGCCTTCAGCCGCCACATCAGCTCGAAAATCCGGGCGTAGGTCTTGGGGCCGATATCGCCGGTTTCCGGCTCGTAGGTCTTGGCGGCCCAGGGCTGCAAGGCCCAGTCCTCGTCATTCAGGAAGATACCGCGATACTGGACGGATGGCGATTTCGAGATAAGCCGGTCACCGGAAACGGCGATGTGATCCGTGCGGCGAGGCGTGGCATCGGCCCACCATTCCCAGGCGGAAACACCCATGTCGCGGGTTAGGTCGACCACGCCATAGATGGTCCCGCGCGTATCCGAACCGGCAATCAGCAGATAGCTGACGCCCGACTTTTTGACGGATGGGACAAGGACGCGGCCATAGCGTTCCCACTGGCCTTTCAGGCTTGTCAGATCGACGCCGCCTTCAGCCACCACGGCGCGCGCCAGCCTTGAATCGTACTGACCGATAACAACGCAAACGGCTGTGCAATCCGACAGGCGGGTGGAGAGGCGCGGTGTCTGGCCGGAAAGCGCGGTCAGGTCATGGCTGAGAAGGCCGGCGGCCAGTGCCAGTGGTTTTTGATCATCGTGAATGATGCTGGCCACATGCTGGCCATCGAACAGGACGGCCTCACGGGCATTGGCGGAAACGGCGGCAAGGGAAACGGCCATAGTGGCCAGCGACGACAGAATGTAACGTCTCCGGATCATGACCGTCTCCTGATTTACGATGTACCTACCTTGCGAGCCATCCGCCATCTACGGGGAGGGTGATGCCGTTGACATAATCCGAGGCGGATGAGGCCAGGAAAACCGCGGCGCCGGCCATGTCTGCCGGCTCGCCCCAGCGTCCGGCGGGAATGCGCTCCAGGATGGATTTGTTGCGCGCTTCATCGGCCTGCAGGGCGGCGGTGTTGTCCGTGGCCATGTAGCCGGGCGCGATGGCATTGATGTTGATGCCCTTCGCCGCCCACTCATTCGCCAGCAGCTTGGTGATGCCGGCAATGCCCGATTTCGAGGCGGTGTAGCTCGGCACGCGAATGCCGCCCTGGAAGCTGAGCATCGAGGCGATATTGATGATCTTGCCTGAGCCTTGCGCGATCATGTGACGCCCAACCGCCTGGGAGAGGAAGAAGGCGCTTTTCAGGTTCAGGTCGATCACCGCGTCCCAGTCGGCTTCGGTGAAGTCCACGCTATCCGCACGGCGGATCATGCCGGCATTATTGACCAGGATATCCAGGCCGCCAAGTTCGCTTAGGGTCGTCTCGATGATGCGGCTGACTGGCTCGATCGCGGTCAGGTCGGCGGCGATGTGGATGGCCCTGCGGCCCAGCACCTTCACCACCTCGACGGTTTCCGTTCCGGTGCGTGTGGAAACGACGGCGATATCGGCCCCGGCCTCGGCCAGGGCGAGCGCGATGCCTTGACCCAGCCCTTTGTTACCACCGGTGACGATGGCGACCTTGCCGGTCAGATCGAATAAAGAAGACATGGAATTTTCCTTCTGATCCTCCCCCGTTTACAGGGGAGGTGGCGCGGCGAAGTCCGCGACGGAGGGGGGACTCAAGGAGCGGGCCGTATGGCGATGAAGCCAGGAAAGGCCCCCACCACCACGCCATGAAGAATGGCGCGGTCCCCCTCCCCGTGAACGGGGAGGTATAAGGTGGGCTATGCCAGTTGGCAGATATCGAGCACATTCATGTCGGTATAGTCGAGGTTCTCCCCGCCCATGGCCCAGATGAAGGCATAGTTGCTGGTGCCGGCGCCCATGTGGATCGACCACGGCGGTGAAACGACGGCCTCGTTATTGGCCATGACGATATGGCGGGCATTATCCGGCTGGCCCATGAAATGGAACACCCGGTCGTTCTCACCCAGACCAAAGTAGAAATAGACCTCCGAGCGGCGGTCATGCAGGTGCGGCGGCATGGTGTTCCACACCGAACCGGGGGCCAGGATAGTCAAACCAAGCAGCAACTGACACGACTTCGCCGTGGTCGGCACGATATACTGATAGATGACGCGCTGGTTGGATTGCTCCAGCGAACCGCGCTCCAGCGGCACGGCCTTGTCGATGGAGATCTTGACCGTCTCGTAGCGGGCATGGGCCGGGGTCGAGGTCAGGTAGAAGAGGGCGGGATTGGCGGCGTCATCGGAAGAGAACAGCACCTCGGCCGTGCCCATGGGGATATAGAGGCCGTCCTTCTGCGCCAGGTCGTACACCACGCCATCGACCGACACCTTGCCCGCGCCCGAACCGACATTGATGACACCGAGTTCGCGGCGTTCGAGGAACGGGTGTCCGGCCGCGGAGGCGGGTTCGGTCTGGTCGGGCAGCTTGACCGTGCCCTTGACCGGCGCGGCCCCGCCGATGACGAAGCGCTCGAAATGGGTGTAGTTCAGCACCACGGCGTCCGGCGCGAACAGGCCCGTCATCAGGTACTTGTCGCGCAGGTCGGCGTTATCGACGCCCTTCATCATATCCGGATGCGTGGCGTAGAGCGTCTTGGCATAGTGGCTGGTACACATGGGGTAGTCTCCAATTGGCGTCATATTGATCCGTATCGATCAACATGTTTCATTTTCAATCTCTTTAGAGGCTCCCGGATCGTTTTGGAAGCCATAAGTCTGTTATTATTCGGCGGTCTTCAGATAGGGCGCGATGGCGGGATCGGCCTTCGCCCACAGGTCCGCGACCATATGGCCGAAATAGGCCGATCCCTTCGGCCCCATATGGGTATAGTCGAAGGCCTGGGTATTGCCGGTACCCTGCGAGGCGTCGGTGAAAACCGCAGGCACCGAGGTGCCGGAGGCCTGCGTATCCAGCACATTCTGCGGAATCGGCTGGCCGGCGAGGGTATTGGCTTCAGGCAACCCCATGGCCTGCACGGCTGTCTGGCTTTCGGCGTTCAGATCGATCAGGGTGACATGCTCCGTGCGCGCCACCAGCCGCGTGGCGGCAGCCCAGGGCAGCAGGTCTGGCATCAGCCTGCCATCCTTGAAATGGCGCTGGGTAATAGGTGTGACCAGCACCGGCACCGCGCCGGCCTTGCGCACATCAAGGGCATAGTTGCGCATATTCACCGGAAATTCGGTTTCAAGATTGGTGTGGCGTTCCGGCTTGCTGGAGCCGTCATTATGACCGAACTGCACCAGCACATAAGTCGCCTTGAAAGCCTGCCTGTCGTTCAGTTGCACCAAAATCTGATCCCACAGGCCTTCGACGCGATAGCTCTTGGAACTGCGGCCGCCGCGTGAGGCATTGATGCAGGTGACTTCCGGGGTAAACTGGGCGCAAAAGCCTTTGCCGTAGCCGCTCTTGTCGGTCATGGTCGAGTCGCCGACGAGGATGACGCGGATCGGCGGATGGGTTTGCGCCAGGGCCTGGCCGGAGACGAACAGGGTAAGGGCGGCGAGGGCGGCGAAGCGGATTTTGTTCATGACGGGATAGCTCCGGTGGCGGCGTCGAGGCCGTGTTTTTGCATGAATTGCAGCGCCTGCGGCCCCCAGGACAGCAGGTTGCCCTGCTTGTCCTTCAGCGGGAAGCCATGGGTGGCGCCTTCGTAAAGGTGCAGTTCCGCTGGTATTTTGGCGGTATTGAGCGCATCGAACATCAGCATGGCGTTCTGGTGCGGCACCACCGGATCGTTGGTGGTGGCGCAGACAAAAACCGGCGGCGCATCGGACGGCACATGCAACTCCAGCGAATGGGCCTGGCGGGCGTCGTCGGTCGGGTTGGCGCCCAGGGCGGCGTGCATCGATTGCTGATGGGCGTAGGGCTGCATCATGGTCACGACCGGATAACACATGGCCGCCACCGTCGGCTTGGCGGAGAGGGTATCGGCGGCGTCGACCGGCGCATAGACCGGCTTGTCGAAGCGTGTGGCCAAAAGGCCAGTGACGTGCCCGCCGGCGGAGAAACCCATGACACCGACGCGGTTGGGATCGAGGCCCAGTTCCTGGCTGCGTGAGCGGATCAGGCGGATGGCGCGCTGGGCGTCCTGCAAGGCCACTTCCGGTCCCGCCGCCCACGGATCGCCGGGCAGGCGGTAATCCATGGTGAAGACCGTATAGCCGAGCGAAGCCAGCCAGGCATCGATATCGCCGCCGGCCTTGCTGACAGCGACACGGACATAGCCCCCGCCGGGAATGAGCAGGACCGCCGCGCCATTGGGCTTTGCCGGGCGGCGCAACAGCAGCCAGGGCTTGCGCACATGCAGGAAGGCGGTGTCGTTCGGATCGCCGCCGGGATGACGCAGGATGACCTCTTCCGGTGTCGTCACGCGCTCGCCGCCCGGCGGATCGCCCGGCCACAGGTCCTGGATCGACAGGCCGGGCGCTTCGGCCCTGGCAGACACAGGCAACAGGGGGGCCGTACCGGCAGCGGCGCTCAATGACAGAAAAAGGCGGCGGTCGATCATATGTATGTCTCCTGGAGCGCTGTCCAAAACGGGAATGTGACCCATTCCATCCGATTGGTAAATTGCCTCGGCAAAAGTCGAACGATCGGGTTGTGATCGAATTTGTATTTACGTGATCATTTATGATTGATAATACGCTTTGACAAGCGATAAATCGGACAGGGGCAGGCATGGCCATCATTTCCATCAAGGACGATACGCCAAAGCATTTGCTCGATGTGCGCGATTTCGGCGCGACGGGTGATGGCTGCACGCTCGATACCGGGGCGATACAGGCGGCGATCGATACAGCCACATCGGGCGATATAGTGGTTCTGCCATCCGGTCATTATCTCAGCTTTACCCTGGCATTGCGCAGTCATGTCCATCTGGTGCTGGAGGCCGGTTGCGTGCTGGAAGCCGCCGATCCGGCGCGCCATGACGGGCGGTATGAGGAAGCCGAGTCGAACCCGTTCGATCTCTATCAGGATTTCGGCCACAGCCATTGGCGCAACAGCCTGATCCACGCCATCGACGTTGAGGACGTGTCGGTTTCCGGACCCGGCCTGATCGACGGGCGTGGTCTGACGCGGGAAGGGCCGGGGTCGCGCTGGCGCAAACAGGCGGGTGAATTCCCGCTCAGTATGCAGGGCCTCACCGCTGAGCAAATGGCCGAATTGTCGCCGGATGTATCGGCGATGGCGAGGCTGGGTAACAAGGCCATCGCGCTGTGCCGGGCGAAAGGTGTGCGCCTGCGGGATTTCACTATCCTGCGCGGCGGGCATTTCGCGGTTCTGGCCACAGGCGTCGATGACCTGCTGATCGAAAACTTGCTGATCGACTCGAACCGCGATGGCATAGATATCGACGGCTGCCGGCGCGTGACGATGCGCGGCTGTCGCGTCAATACGCCGAATGACGACGCCATCGTGCTGAAATCAAGCTTCGCCCTGGGGGTGCGGCGCGCTACCGAGGACGTGGTGATCGAGGATTGCCATGTCAGCGGATTCGATGCCGGCACGCTTTATGACGGGACGCGGGGACGGACGCAGTTGCTTTCACCGGACCGGGATCGCGTAACGGGCCGGATCAAGATCGGCACCGAATCGAGCGGGAATTTCCGCCGCATACATATTGAGCGCTGTACATTTGAGCGTTCGCGCGGTCTGGCGCTGGAAACGGTCGATGGCGGTACAATTGAGAATGTGACGGTATCGCACCTGACCTTGCGTGAAGTTACCACGGCGCCGATCTTCCTGCGGCTGGGAGCGCGGTTGCGGGCGCCGGAAGGGGCGGTGCCGGGCGCGATCCGTAATGTCGTTATCCGCGACGTGAGCGCCGAAGATATCCTGCCCGATTATGCGGCGCTGATCATGGGCCTGCCTGATCATCCGATCGAAGATGTGCGCCTGGAAAACGTGCGCCTGATATATGACGGGGGCGGAACACAAGCCGACGCGGCGCGCCGTCCGCCGGAAATGGCAGACGCCTATCCTGAACCCAGCATGTTCGGTCGCACGCCGGCTTACGGTTTGTGGACGCGTCATATGCGGGGCCTGACGCTGAAAAATTTCAGCGTCGCGGCGATCGCATCGGATGCGCGGCCACAAACCCTGTTTGAGGATACGGAGTTCTCCTAACGCCCACGGCCCCATAGCGTGGCGTATTTCCAGCCGGTGAGGTCTTCGACGACCTTGCCGCTTTCCAGCGTGGCTGGTTCGGTTGCGCCGTTGCGCAGCCGTTCGATCTCGTCCATCAGCACGGCGTGGGTTGTGGCGTTCAGGCGGAATTTCAGCGCCACCACGAGGCCCAGCAGCATGACCACGATCGGTCCGGCCACCATGACCAGAACCAGCACATGCAGGGCGTGCGGCGTCTGCGTATCGGCGCCGCCGATATAGCCGCCCATGCCGATCAGCTTGCTTGTTCCCCAGATGGCGGCGGCCTGTGACAGCTTGCGCACCAGTGTCATGACTCCGGCGAAAATGCCTTCGCGGCGCTGACCGGTAACGGCTTCATCGACATCGGGCAGGTAGTTATAGACACTCCATGGCACGAAGTTCAGCGTGCCCCGGCCAAGTCCGGCCAGGATGACCGGCACGAACAGCCAGAACAGCACGATCGGCGATACCTGTCCGAAGCCGGCGAAGATATTGTGCTCTATGCTGGCGATGGCCTCTCCGAAACCGGCGGGGCGATGCAGGAAGAAGGCGTAGCACAGCAGGCAGGCGGCGATGAAGGCGGTAATGGCCAGGGCATAGGCGCGGGTCGGTCCGGCCTTCATGACGACGCGGATGGCGATCATGACCGAAATGAACTGCACGATGTACATAGTGGTCATCATCTGTGAGATGATCAGGGTGGACCCCATCATCACGGCGGCCACGAAGATGGCGAAGGCGGCGTTGAAAACGTCCTGCGAGATATAGCCGCCGAGATAGATGGCCAGATGCTGGCGGAAGGCGCGGATGCGCAGGGTCGAGAACAGGTCGCGGAACATGTTGAACGGGATCAGCACGGCGCGGGCCATATTCAGCGGCGCCGGGCGGATCAGCTTTTCCGCTTCGGTATAGGGCCGCTCCCAGGTGAAGATCACCGACAGGAGAATGACCAGTGACGCCAGCCCGCCGAAGATGGCGCCGTTGATCAGGAAGGTGCCGGCCGAATCCTTGCCGAGATGGTTGATGATCAGGGTCGGCAGGTATGAAGCCAGCACGGCGGAGGCCTGGGCGCACAGGATGCGCGCGCCGGCGAAGCGAGCCTTCACCTTGTAATCCTTGCTCATTTCCGCCGGCAGGGTTTCCCACGGAATCAGCACGAAATTGTAGATCAGTTCAAAGAACAGATAGGAGAACAGGTAGTAATAAAAGGTATGCCCGGACGCCCACATCAGGGCGAACGACGGCAGCAAGGGGATGGCGATCAGCAGGAAGACCTTGCGCCGCCCGATCCTGCGGCCGATCCAGGTGTGGCGCAGATTGTCGGATATATAGCCGATCAGCGGGCAGGTGAAGGCGTCGAAGAAGCGCGAAATGGCGAAGATGCCGCCCGCATCGCCGATATTGATGCCGCAGAAGGTGGTGTAGAAATAGATCATCCAGCCGGACGTAACCGCCGTGATGCCGGCGCCGACCAGATCGCCCACGCCCCAGCCCCAGTAATTCAGCCATCCCGTTTTGCGTTCCGGATGCGCCGCCGTCTTGTTGGATGACTCTGACAAGGTATTTCCTTTAGATAAACCGGTACATGAATTCACCCATGGCCAGCAGGGCCATGGCCTGGCCGTAGGGCATCGAGGTCAGGGGAATGTCCTTGTACTCCTGGATCGAGTTGAAGACCGGTGTGCCGAAGGATACCTGAGTCAATTCGCCTTCCGCCGAGATATGGTCGCGCACTGCCCTGGCGCCGCGTACGCCGATGGCTTCGTATTCGCGCGAGATATAGCCCTTGCGCACCGCTTTCAGGATACCGTAGGCGAAACCCGCCGAGGCGGCCGCCTCCTCATAAGAGGTTTCGTCATCCAGAATAGTGCGCCACAGCCCTGAAGGCGCCTGCACCTTGGCGAGCGTCTTGACCTGGGCCTCCAGCGTGTCGATCAGGAAGGTGCGCAGCACATCGTCCTTCGGCAGGTTGAGCAGTTCGATAAATTCCGGGATCACGATGGTGACCCAGGAATTGCCGCGCCCCCACAGGGCATTGGCGAAATTGTGCCGGCCGTCGAAGGTCCAGCCATGGAACCACAGGCCGGTCTTGCGGTCGGTCAGGTACTTGATATGGATGAGGAACTGGCGCTTGGCCTCCTCGACATAATGCGGGCGGCCGAGCAGCAGGCCGATCTTTGCCAGCGGCAGGACCGACATCATCAGGGTGTCGTCCCACAATTGCTGGTCATTGACCGAGTTGTAGACGATATGCTGGAAGCCGCCTTCCTCGGTACGCGGCAGGTCGTTATAGACCCATTCGCCCCAAACATCGAGATAGGGCAGGTACATGCGGTTGCCGGTGCGCTCATAGAGATAGGCCAGGGTCAGAAAAGGCGCCACCGTATTGATATTGCGCGAGGGCATCCCTTCCCTGAAACGGTCCTCGAACCACCTGATCATGATGTCCCACGCCTTGGGGTCGCCGGTCAGTTCCCAGTGCTTGTACATGCCGTAGAGGCCGACCCCTTGCGTCCATTCAAAGCCGTGCCAGCCCTTGGTGTCGATGACGCGGCCATCCTCAAGGCGGAGCAGGAACTCGCCGGTTTCGTCCTCGATGCTGACCAGATTGTCGATCAGCCGGTCGATGGCCGCGCGGTAGTCGTCGCGGTCGGCGTCAAGGCCGGCGGTCTGGTGACGGAGCAATTCGGGCAGGTGGTGCGGGTGGGTGGGTTTGAGAATCTGATTGGTCATGGAGGGCCTTGGGGCGTTTAACGCTGGGTACTGGAGGGGGAGGGAACGGTTTCGACCGGCACGCCGCCGTGCACATTGGCGAGCACGACAAGCTTGACCGGCTCAAGGGCGTTTTGCGGCTGGCCGTCGGAGGTGACGGCGAGGGTAATGGTATTGTCGCCGTTGGGGTTCAGGATACCGGGCGGAATGACGAAGACATGCTGCGGGCCGATATGGGCGGCAAAATTGCCCATGTGCCAGCCATTGACGAAGATCAGGGCGCGGTTGACATGATCGGACTGCGGTTTGGCCGGATCGCCGATTTGCAGGGCCAGTTGCACGTCCTGGTCTTTCGGCAGGTCGAGCGGCAACTGCGTGCGCAGCCAGTAGGTGCCGGGCAAGGGCGGCGCGTCAGTGGGAGCGGCGGGTGTCCAGCCGGTATCCGACTTTTTGGCAGGCAGATACCAGCCTTCGCGCTCGCCATAGAGGCCGCCATTGTTCATCGGGCCTCGCACCAGATCGGTAATGCGCTCGCCGCCGCGATTGCCCTGAATCTTCCACGCGATCGGTGTGGCTGATGATAGTGAAGCGCTGATCAGACCGCGCGCTTCCTTGTGTTCGTCATCGGCGGCGAGGTCCCAGTTGTGCGAATTGTTGCGCACCATGACCGAGAGAACATGATCACCGGTGGTCAGCGCGGGCAGATTGAATGACGCCTTCGCGGTCGTTTCCGGGCGCGCCTTGCCAGCGGGAATTTCGTCCTGACCGAGGAAATGGCCGTCCAGCCAGACCTGCATCATGCCCGCGCCGCCGCCGCCATAGTTGAAATCAATCTGGCTCGGTTTGGCGGAGGAAACGGTAAAGCGGCCGCGATACCAGACATCACCGTGATGGAAGCCGTACTGGCTCATATCGAGCACCGGCCGCCCGGCGGGCGGCTGGGTGGCGGCGGGCGCGGTGGAAAAGGCGGCATCGGCCGTGCGCCATTGGCTGTCGTCGAACGCGGGATCGGCTTCTGGTGAGTCGGCGCGACGCTCCCATTTGAGCGTCATCAGGTCGGGCGGCGTGACCGGCGCAGGTAATTGAATGCCGAAGCCATGCAGCCCGGTATCGGATTTTGTAAGGCCCAGTCTAGCCCCATTGACTTCAATCCCGGCAACGGGCTGATCGAACCAGATATCGACCGTGCCGTCATCCGCAGCCGCCACATCGCCCTTGATGCGCAACAGGTCCGGCTCATCGGCGGAATTGAAGCTGGCCGAACGCAGCAGGGACTGGCTGCGCGCCAGAACGCGGCCTTTGGTGGTATCGAGCAGCCAGAACTGCTGCGCCGTCGCGTCATCGGCGAGGAACAGCAGTAATGGCGCCTGACCGGGTGCGCTGATGCGGACAAGGCTGTCGCCCTGATGCGTATAGCTGAGTTTCAGGTCGCCGGTTTTGGCGTCATAAACGCTGGAAACCTGGCCCTTCAGCACATCGATCTTCGGTTTTTTCGCATAGCGCAGCACCGTTTCACCGGCTTCCCCCGCGCGGCCGTAGAGCAGGGCCACATCGCGCGCGCCTTGCCGGAAATGGGTCTGGGTGTCGGAGGTCGTATAGACCAGATGCTGACGCTCCAATGGATAGTCGGCCAGCAGCAGCTTGCCATCCTGCCCGTTAAGCTGGCTTTTGATATGGTAGCTGCCGTCCCTGGTCTTCAGGTCGAACGCAAAGGTGTCATTGGTGGTGGCGTTGGAAGGCTCATGGATGGCGAAGATCAGTTCGCCTTCACCCTTGGCGCCGACATCATGATAGAGCTTAACGCTTGGGTTGTCGCTGACGAGCGGCGTGCCCTTATCGAGATTGGCCAGCAGCGGTGCGGCGGCCTGGACGAACTGGCCCAATTGCTTGAAGGTCATCTGCTTCGGGCGGATGCGGCGGGCTTCATCGATACCCGCGCCGTAATCGTAAGAGGTATAGACGACGCTGGCCGGCAGCCAACCCCAGGAGGTGCCGCCGAACGCCATGTAGACGCTGTGAATCGACAGACCATTGATCAGGCTGGAGCCGAAGGTGGTGCGGATATATTCCGAACCGACCCGCCGTGATGTGCAGTCATAGGTGCCCTGACTGCCCCAGAAGTCAAACCAGCCGTTGCCGATCTCGGCGGCGAAGCCCGGCGTATTGGGCGAGGCCAATGCGCCTGCCTTGACGATTCCGTCCTTGGCGGGCGTGGTGTCGCCGTACATCCCCCAGTTCGGCACCGGATTGGGCTTACCGATCTCGGTGGTGCCGTTGCAGCCGCCGCCGGGATAGCCGTCGAAGGCGTAAAGGTCGGTGGGGCCGGGCACGGCGAAGGGGGCGGTGGAGCCGGGGGGCGTCCAGTTGGGCAGGCGGCCGGCGGAATTATGGAACAGCGGCACGGTGATGCCGTCGGCGTGCGCCTTGTCGGCCAGGTGCTGCATGTAGCGTTGGCGCGAGGGTGAGGTGTCGCCCAGTTCGTTTTCGATCTGATAGGCAATGACCTTGCCGCCGCCGGTGGTGATCTGATGACGGGCGACGATGGCATCGATCTGGGTCTGCCACTCATCGGCAGCCTTCAGGTATTCCGGATCATCCGTGCGCGCCATGGCCTTCTGCCGCGCCAGCCAGCCGGGGAAGCCACCCATGGTCAGTTCGGCATTGACGTAGGGGCCGGGACGGATGATGACGTAAAGGCCTTCCTCTTCGGCCATCTCGATGGCGCGCTCGACATTGCGCACGCCGGAAAAATCATATTGTCCCTGTTCGGCGGTGTGGTAGCCCCAGTCGACATATAGCGCCACGGCGTTGTAACCGGTCGCCTTCATCTTTTGCAGCACGTCGCGCCACAGGGAGGGCGAAGGCAGGCGGAACATATGGAATTCGCCCGCCCAGATCATGACGCGCTGGCCATCGATCATCAGCGAGTGACGATCCCAGGTCACGGCGGCGGGTTTTGCCGCTGGCCTGGTGGCGGCCTCGACCGTGGCGGTGGCTTCGCGGATGACGGTGAAATGCCGCACGGCGCCGGAGACGCCGCCCAGTTCCTGCTTCGGCGTCCAGGTGTTCAGGCCGTCGAAGCTGTCGGAATACCAGTAGCGCTTGCCGCGGTAATCGTCGAAATAAATGCGCCAGCCGTCTTTTCCATTGACGTCCTTGACTGGCGTGAGCGCCGGACCTTCGATCCAGTCGCCCCAGCCGGCCCAGTCGCCGGTACGGTCGATAGTCCACGGACCGGTCAGGCTGTTGGCCCAGGCGCGTTCCAGCGTTTTGGTCGTCTCGTTCTTGGTGATGACGACATAGCGGTCACCGATCTTGATAGGGAAGGTGTCGATATGGTTGTTGCCAAGCCCCTGCATCGCCTGTGGTGCGGAGAAATGCGTCAGGCTGGCGTCGGTGGCGGTCAGGACATAGGCGGCGAAGGGACCTTGCGTGCCGCCTTTGGAAAGCGAAACGACGATGGAGACGGTGCCGTCCGTATCCTGGAACCATTCCGGCGCCCAGGTATTGGTCAGGCCGGGCACATCGAGCTTTACGTCCTTCAGGTGTTCCCAGTGGCGCAGGTCGCGGCTGCGGATGATGCCGAAGGTGGGCGTGCTCCAGCCGGTGGTATGGACGACGTAATAATAGCCATCCGCCGCGTGCAGGATCGACGGATCGCGCAGCAGGCCGGAAGCAGGCGTATAGGCCTCGGAAGCCAGAGATGTGAAGGTCTTGCCGTCATAGGAGGAAAACAGGCTGAGCGTGTTTTCAGAGGTCGAATTGAAGGCGGACATCAGCCAGGTCGTGTCGCCGCGAAGGGAGGCGACCGGACCTGTAATGTCCGTGGAGGCGGTATCGGTGGGCGCTATGGCCTTCTGGCTGGTCAGGCCCAGGGTATCCATGAAGGCGTCGCCGCTTTGCGTCGTGGCGGGTGGCTGAGTCGCGGTTTGGGCATTCGCGCCCGTCGTCAGGGCGGCGGCGAGGATCACCACGCTCGCGCAAACGGATTGGCGCAGACCTGCCTTCACCCTTAAACTCTCCCTGTACCCGTGTTTTCGTGGCCTGGAATTTGCCATTGACAGAGCGGGATATCAATGAAAAATATCAAAATCAATCAAAATTACACCCAAAAATACAGGAAGTGGTCACAAATTGATCAATATCGATCAATCTCAACTCAAGGCTATGGCGCTGGCCCTGGGCCTGACAATGATAGGCAACGCCATGCCGGCCTCGGCGCAAACCTTTACATTTTCAGGTCCTGACGCGTCGGTTCCGGCGAACGCCGCCTATGACGCCGTGCGCGGTTACGGATTCGTCCCCCTGCCGGGCGGGAAGGCACGGGCCTTTTCCCTGCGCGCGGATCCCGGCGATTACAATGTATCGGTGACCTTGGGCGGCCCGAAGGCCAGCCGCACATCGGTCTGGGCCGAGGATCGCCGCCTGATGGCCGGGCCGGTCGATCTGAAAGGCGGTGAGTCGCGCACCCTGACCTTCACCGTCAATGTCCGCGACATGGCGCTGGCGCGGCAGGAAACCGATCCCGATGCGCCTCAGGTGCGGCTGCGCGGCGATGACGCTTCAGGCTACACCTGGGACGACCGGTTGACCCTGACCGTTTCGGGAGAAACACCGGCGCTCGATGCGATCACGATTACGCCGGTAACCGCCCGCCGCATCCTGCTGGCGGGCGATTCCACCGTCACCGATCAGGCTGGTGGTGATTACGCCAGTTGGGGCCAGATGCTGCCGCGCTTTTTAAGTCCGGAGCTGTCGGTCGCCAATCATGCCCGCAGCGGCGAAACGATGAAGTCGTTCCTGACTTCGCTGCGCTGGGACAAGCTCTTGAGCGATATCCGGCCGGGCGATGTGGTGCTGATCCAGTTCGGCCATAATGATGAAAAGAAGCAATGGCCGCGCACCTATGCCGCGCCTGATCTGGCCTATCCGGCCTATCTCGGCGCCTTCGTCGCCGATGTCCGCCAGCGCGGCGGCTGGCCGGTGCTGGTGACGCCGCCGGCGCGCCGTACCTTCAAGGCAGGCCGGATCGAGAACAGCCATGCCGGTTATGATGACGCCGTGCGGGCGACCGCCGCACGCCTTGATGTGCCGCTGATCGACCTGACGCGACAGACGACGCAGTTTTATGAAGCGCTGGGGCCGGATCTGGCGACGTTGGCCTTCGCCGATCACAACCGGGAAAAGACGCATCACAATGCTTACGGCGCCTATATGATCGCCTGTTTTGTGGCGCATGATCTGGCCGATATGCCCGATCTGAAAGTCACTGCCGCCGCCGATTTACCTGTATGTTCTCCGGAACAGCCGGGCGATCCGCACACCTTCGTCATCACCCCCGCCGACTGGCCGCAGATGCGCGCCCAGGCCGACCAGGGACCGGAACCCACGCCCGTAAAGTAGGACCGACTATGGAAACCATCGCCTTCACCATGCAGCTCAAACCCGGTTTCGAGGCGGAATACAAGCGCCGTCATGATGACATCTGGCCGGAATTGTCGGCTCTGCTGCATGAAGCCGGCGTCTCCGACTATTCGATCTTTCTCGACGAGGCGACCCTGACCCTGTTCGGCGTGTTGAAACGCAGCGAAACGCATGGAATGGACGCCCTGCCGACGCATCCGGTCATGAAGAAATGGTGGGCCTATATGGCCGATATCATGCTGACGAACCCCGACAATTCCCCACGGCAAACCAGCCTGAAACCGGTCTTTCATATGGCCTGAATCTTATTCCCCCCCCCTTACGGCAGGGCAATCGCCTATGCGTTCGTGTTGGACCATTCCCATAAAATCCCCTCTCCCCACCTGTGGGAAGAGGGTTAGGGTGAGGGGCTAAACGATTTTCTGCGTGTGATTTTTGTTGGTTTTTTGCCCCTCACCCGGTCCCCTGCGCCGCTTCGCGGCTTGTCTCCCGTCGGCACCGGCCGCCCGGCTCTCCCCTTCAAGAAGGGGAGAGGGGGCTTTTAGCGGAATGAGGGGACGTTAAGGGCTAGTTTCAGGCCGCTGCCGCGCTGTCTTCGATCTTGGCGATACGTACCTCGATATCGTGCGCGTTCAGCCAGCGCACGGCGGCCGGATCGATATTTTCGTCGGTGATCAGCACGTCGATATCCTTGAGGGGGCAGACGGACAGTGAGGCCGGTGCGTCGATCTTGCTCGAATCGGCCAGCACGATCACCTCGCTGGCGCGCTCCATCAACCGGCGTTCCGACTGCACCAGCAGAGTGTCGGTCTGCAACAGGCCGTTACGCGTCAGGGCCTGGCAGCCGATGAACATGCGCTGGGCGGCGAAATGCTGGAGAATGCCGTCATCATACGGATTGAGAATGATGCTCTGGTCGCGGAACAGTTCGCCGCCGGGCACCGTCACCTTGATGCGTGGACGCTCGAACAGGCATTGCAGGATCGGCACCGAGGTCGTCAGGACGTGATAGGCTTCATCGGCCATCATCGAGGCCATCATGAAGGTGGTCGTGCCGCCGTCGATGATCATCGACAGGCCCGGCGTGATATAGCTCAGGGCCAGGCGGGCGATGGCGCGTTTGGCGGCGGCGTTGGTGATCACGCTGTCGGCGAAGGCGGATTGACCGGTCAGGCCGCTGCGGCGCTCACTGTCGCCGGCGCGGGCGCTCTGGATCGTGCTGTTGGCGCGCGTGGCCCCGCCGCGCACCCGCAGCAGGTGACCCAGTTCATGCAGTTCGTTCAGGTCGCGCCGGATGGTCGCCGGGGAAACGCCGAGCCGTTCCGTCAGTTCCTCGACCGAGGTGACGCGCTCGCTGTTCAGTTCGTCGATAATACGCTTCCAGCGATCCTGAAGGTGCATGTTGAGGTCCTGTGGAGTCTTTTCTTACAGGCCCGGTTCTGGCGGTAACCTGTGAATATCGGGTGGTAAAATGTGCTGAACGCGCGCCGAAATGCGTGGAGAACGCAATCCGGTGATTACTTCTGATCGATTCATATAGGGCTAAAAATGGCCCTTGTCGAGATCAGGCCGCGACGCTTTCATCGACCGCCGCCGTCCATAACTGGCGATAGGCGCGCATTTCATCCGCCAGCAGGGGAGCGACCGGCGTGTGTGTCAGGCGCGGCATGGGCCGTTCGCCCAGGAAGGCCAGGGCGGCGGCGCCCTGTGTGACGCCGGATGAGGCCGGATTGCACAGCACCGGCCCGTCATGCAGGGCGGCGATCAGCCCGCACAGCACCGGATTATGAGCGGCGAAGCCCTCGACCAGCAGGGTGCGCCCGCTCTGGATCATGTCGAGGCAGGTGACCGACAAAAGTGCCTGGTACAGGGTGCCGAGCGCGGTACGCGCCGCCGGCGTATCGGCTTTCAGACCGCGGATTTCGCCGCGCAGGCCGGGATAGGGACCGCCGGCGTCAAGGAAGCTTGGCAGGGCCAGCGCCGACTGGCGCATCACTTCCACCAGCATCTCCGGCCGGATGACCGGCTCGGCGTGGCCGCGCGTGATCATCTCGAAGGCACGCCCGCCCATGAAACGGGCGCAGGGAACGGCGTGACCGAAGACATCGACGGCGCCCATGCAGTCGCGTTCGGCCTGCAAACCCTGCAGCGAAGCACCCGGCGCCATGGCGATGAACCAGGTGCCGGTCGAAAGCAGGGCGGGCAGAGTGGTGTCGGTCTGCCAGCCGCCCAGCAGCGAGGCGAGGGCCGCGCCGGAATCGTGCAGACCGACGCAGACCCGCGTACGGGGCAGAAGTCCGGTGGCGCGCGCCAGACGTGGATGCAGGGCGCCCGCCGCTTCCCAGGCCTTGCGCAGGGGCGGGAAGCGTTGCGCCCAGTCCTCGGTGTGCGCCAGAAGGGAGAAGTCGCCGCGCGCCGGCGCCCACAAGTCGGAATGACAGCCCAGGGAAGTCAGTTCGCTGGTCAGCGCGCCGCTCAGACGCCATGCCCAGTATTGCGGATAGGGCAGGATCCAGCGGACACGGCTGAACATTTGCGGATCGCGGCGGGCGTGCCAGAATATCTGCGCCCCCAGGTTCAGACCCTTGGGCAGGGGCGGGGAGAGGGTTTCACCGAAGGCCGGCCGCGCGCGGGCATAGGCGGCGGCGAAAACCGGCGGTATGGCCGATTCATAATCCTGAACCGGCTGGACCAGGGTCAGGTTTTCATCGAGGAAGGCGCAGGCCGCGCCGTGGGCCACCGGTATGATGCGATCGATGTCAAAGGACGACAGGGCTTCCAGTTGCAGCAACAGCCAGTCGAATATCAGGTCCGTGTCGATGGCTGTGTACAGCGCGGTGTCATAGGTCGGGGTGGCCATACGCCTTTCGGCCAGGACCCGGCCGGCCGGTGTGACGACGCTGACCTTGGCGTGGCTGCGGCCCGCATCGAAAACGATGGCGTTCGGCCCCTCCGTCGGACCTTTCCGATTTTTCCATCCCTGCGGCACTTAAAGCATCCCTGAACACTGTTGCGTGTTTTATTTTGATTGATAGTGATTGAAGTTTGGCGAAATAGACTATATCGTCGTTTCCAAGCACGCTTATTTTATCATACATATTAAATCACGGATGCCGGGAGACTTCAATGAGCTTGTCGCAGGAAGCGCCGATCGCAGACAATCGCGAAGCGGGCGCGGGTGCCGTCCCGGTGCGGCGGAAAGGGGGGGATACCGCGATCAGGCTGCCGCGCCCCCGGAATCTCTGGGATGACGATATCGCCCGCACCCTGGCTGAGGCCGATTGCCTGCTCTACCGCTCCAACCTGCTGGGTTCGGACCTTTCGGTGACGAATTTCGGCGGTGGAAACACCTCCGCCAAGCTGGAAAATCTGGATCCGCTGACCGGTGAACCGGTGGCGGTCCTGTGGGTCAAGGGGTCCGGCGGCGATCTCGGTTCGATGAAGCGCGACGGTTTCGCCACCCTTTATCTCGACCGCGTGCGGGGGCTGGAAAGGCTCTATCGCGGCCGTGACGCCGAAGACGATATGGTCGGCCTGCTGCCGCATTGCACTTTCGGCCTCAATCCGCGGCCCGCCAGCATCGATACTCCGCTGCATGCCTTCATTCCCTACCGGCATGTCGATCACCTGCACCCGGATGCGGTTGTCGCCATCGCCGCCATCCATCAGTCGCGTGATGTAACGCGGCGGGTGTATGGCGATGAGGTCGGCTGGATCGGCTGGCAGCGGCCCGGCTTTGATCTCGGCCTGCGCATCGGCGAACTGGTGCGCGCCCACCCGCACTGGCGCGGCCTGGTGCTGGAAGGGCATGGCCTGTTTTGCTGGGGTGAAACGTCGCGCGACTGCTACGATACCAGCATCGAACTGATCGGCCGCGCCGTCGACGCGATCAATGCCGGCCTGTCCAGCCCCGCGTGTGGCCATGAAAGTCCGGCGCTGCTGACGCGGGCCACCACCCTGCTGCGCCCGTTGCTCAGTACCACCCGGCCCAAGCTGTGCGAACGCCTGACCGGCGCGGACGTGATCGATTTCGTGTCGCGCGACGACTGTCTGATCGATGCGGCCCTGGGCGCGCCATGCCCCGATCATTTCCTGCGCACCAAGCCGTGGCCGCTGATCCTCGATCCCGAACCTCTGGCCGGAAATGAGGCGGAAACCTATGTGAGTGAAGCCGTCGAGGCCTATCGCCGCCGTTACAGCGCCTATTATGAGCGTTGCCGCAATCCCGATAGTCCGGCCCTGCGTGATCCGGACCCGGTGGTCGTCCTGATCCGTGGCGCCGGCGCCCTGGCCTTCGCGCCGGACCGCACGGCGGCGCGCATCGCCGGGGAATATGCACGCAACACCATGGCCGTCATTCGCGGCGCGCGGGCGCTGGGGCAATACCAGGCGCTTGATGAGCGCGAGGCCTTCGCCATCGAATACTGGGCGCTGGAGGAGGCCAAGCTCAGGCGCCAGCCGCCGGCGAAGGCCTTTGCCGGCAAGGTGGCCTATATCACCGGCGCGGCGGGGGCGATCGGCCGGGCCGTGGCGGCGCAGATTCTGGCGCAGGACGGTTGTGTCATGCTGACCGATATCGCCGCGGATCGCCTGGAAGACGTCCGGCGCAATCTGTCCGAACGTTTCCGGCCCGATCTGGTGCGCGCCTGCATCGCAGATGTCGGTGACGAGGCCGCCATCACCGCCTCATTTGAAGCCTGTGTCGAGGCCTTCGGCGGCATCGATATACTGGTGGCCAATGCCGGAAGCGCCGCCGCTTCACCGGTCACCGAAACCTCGCTCGATCTTTGGCAGGCCAGTTTCCGCGTGCTGTCCGAAGGTTATTTCCTGCCATCGCGCGAAGCTTTCCGGGCCATGAAGGCCATGGGCGGATCGATTGTTTTCGTCGTCTCGAAAAACGCCCTGGCGGCGTCCGCCGATACCTCGGCCTATTCCACCGCCAAGGCCGCCGAACTGCACCTGGCGCGCTGCCTGGCCGTGGAAGGCGCGCCCTTCGGCATCCGCGTCAATGTCGTCAATCCCGATGCCGTCCTGCAAGGCTCGGCCATCTGGTCGGGCGAATGGCGCGCCCAGCGGGCTGCCGCCTACAACCTGCATGTCGATGAACTGGACGAGTTCTACCGCAAGCGCAGCCTGCTCAAGCGCTCCGTCCTGGCGGAAGATGTGGCCGAGGCGGTGGTCTTCCTTGCTGGCGAACGGGCCTCCAAATCGACCGGCAATATTCTCAATGTCGATGCGGGTCATGCCCCTTCCTTTACACGCTAGAAGCACACAGGAAAAACATCAGAGTGATTTGACTTGAAGCCAGGCCTGTGGGTTAATAAGTATAACAAAGCGCCCGGATATCTGGCGGCACAAGGAGGACTGAATGGGTTATGTCGCCATCGCCGGTACGCTCCAGGGCATTCCGCAGGACGTCATCACGCGTGACAATGCACGCCTCATGGAAGCGCATCTGGCCGATTACGACGCGCTGGCGGCCCGGCTTGACCGCATCGGCCTCGATATCGAGGATATCGTCGCTAAGATCATGACCCTTGAGGTCGGCCTGCCGAGCTGGGGGCTGGTGACCGGCGGCACGCGCTTTTCCCGTTATCCGCTGGCCGGGGAACCCAATAACATCTTTGAAAAAATAGAGGATTGCGCCGTCGTCCAGCAACTGGCGGGCCTGACCCCGCGCGTTTCGCTGCATTTCCCGTGGGACAAGGCCGACGATTATGTGGCCCTGCGCCAGTATGCCGAAGCGCACGGCCTGGGCTTCGACGCCATCAATTCCAACACATTCCAGGACCAGAAAGACCAGAAACGGTCCTACAAGTTCGGTTCCCTGAGCCACAGCCATCCCTCGACCCGCCAGCAGGCGGTCGAGCACAATCTCGAATGTATCGATATCGGCCGCAAGCTGGGGTCGAAGGCGCTGACCGTCTGGATCGGCGACGGCTCCAACTTCCCCGGCCAGAGCGAATTCACCGACTCGCTGGAGCGTTATCTCGACTCGATGCGGGTGGTCTATGCCGGCCTACCGGAAGACTGGCGGCTGCTGATTGAGCACAAGATGTTCGAGCCGGCCTTCTATTCGACGGTCGTCCAGGATTGGGGCACCAGTATCCTGTGCGCGCAGACCCTGGGCGAAAAGGCCCAGTGCCTCGTCGATCTCGGCCACCATGCGCAGGGCGTCAATATCGAGATGATCGTGGCCCGCCTGGCGCAGTTCGGCAAGCTGGGCGGCTTCCATTTCAACGACTCCAAATACGGCGATGACGACCTCGATTCCGGTTCGATAAACCCGTTCCAGCTCTTCCTGGTGTTCAACGAACTGGTCTATGCCGAGCAGCGCGCCAAGGGCAATTTCCGACCGGCCTACATGATGGATCAGTCGCATAACGTCACCGATCCGATCGAAAGCCTGCTCAATTCGGCGCGGGCCATCGCCGGAGCATACGCCAAGGCGCTGATCGTCGATCGCGCGGCGCTGAAAGCCTATCAGGCCGATAACGATGTCATCATGGCGCACAACTGCCTGCGACTGGCGTTTGAAACCGATGTGCGCGCCGCCCTGGCCATGGCGCGGGTGCGCAAGGGTGGGGCCATCGATCCGATCGCCTGCTACCGCGCCTCGTCCTATCGCGCCCTGAAGGCCGAAACGCGCAAGTTCGATCCTTACCTGCATGGCGGCATCGTCTGACTATGGACCGGCGTCTGTTTATCGCCGGCGGCGCGGCGGCGCTGACGACCGGCCGCGCCATGGCCGAAGCGGCCCTGGAGCGCCTCTATTACAATCCGCTGCGCACGCCTGATGATGTGAAGGGCTTTGTGCTGGAAGGCGAGGCGCAAGTCGATTTCGATACCGGCCGGATGCGCCTGCGCAACGCCCGTCCGGCCAGCGACGGGCAGGCGTCGAATTTTGTCTACTGGTGCCCCGAAGTCTTCCCCGATAATGTCGAATTCCGCTGGAATTTCTGGCCGCTGGAAGAACCGGGCCTGTGTATTTTCTTCTTCGCCGCGCAGGGCCTGCTACCGGAAGGCGGGACCGGTTCGTTGTTCGACAAGCGCCTCAAGCCGCGCGCCGGTATTTATGATCAGTACACCCAGTCGGATGTGTCGGCCCTTCAGATGGCCTATTTCCGCCGTCGCTGGCCTTCGGAGCGGGCATTCCACCTGTGCAACCTGCGCCGCGCGCCGGGATTCGAGTTGCTGGCGCAAGGGGCGGACCCGCTGCCGGACGTGGCGGACGCCGCCCTGCCGTACAAGATACGCCTGCAAAAGCGTCCGGGCGGCATCGACTTCTTCATCAATGATCTGCCGGTGATAAGCTGGCGTGGCGGCGGTAAGGACTGGCCCGCCGCCGGCAATGTCGGTTTCCGCCAGATGGCCCCGCTGGTCGCCGCCTACAGCGATTTCGAGGTTTACCGCCTGTAGACGCAGGTGTGAAAAGATAAAGAGCCGTTCAGGCCGAATTTTATCATTATCAATCATAATTATGCATTTGCGAGCGTGTGCAATAGGGTTATTCTGGACCAGATTGACAAAACAGGGACCAGTATCATGACCAAACGCCACGGGGCGACCGGACCGCAACTCAGCAAACGCGATTTTCTGACCGCCGCTTTGGTTACGGCGGCGACGACGACGACGACAGCCGGCGCTCAACCCGTACCCGAAGGACCAGTGAACACCGCGCGGGGGCCTGTGCCGCGTGACTGGATCGACGCCGACACCGGTCACCGCATCGTGCGCCTTTCCAATACCGACCACACCCAGTCACTCTATTTCAACTTTCCGGCCTATTCACCGGATGGCAAATGGATGGTGATGAACCGCCCGGACGGCATCAGCCTGGTCGATATGGAGACGTTGACGGAGAAAAACCTCTATACCGGCAATCTGGCGGCTTTCCAGACCGGGGCCTCGAAGCGCGTTGTCTATGCCCGGCCGCGTACGGCGGACAAGGACAACAAGACCCAGGCCACGAACGATATTTTCACCGTCGATATCGATACCGGCGCGGTGACGAAAATCGCCGCCGTGGAAAAAGGCTTTGTCACCTCGGTCAATGCCGACGACACGCTGCTGGTCGGTTCCTATGCCTACAAAGACGTGCCCTTGCAGCCGGGGCCGAAGGTGGCCGGCACGGACGGCGGCTATAACGCCATCGGGCCGGACGGCAAGCCGATGTCTTTCGCCGCCGCCAAGGAATACCGCATGGCGCAGCGTCTGGCCGCCGAGGTGCCGATGGATATCTTCACCATCGATATCCGAACTGGCACGCGCAAGGTTCTGGTTCATTCGACTGACTGGCTGAATCATATGCAGTTCTCGCCGACCGATCCGGGGCTTTTGATGTACTGCCACGAAGGGCCGTGGCACGAGGTCGATCGCATCTGGACGATTCGCACCGATGGCACGGGCAAGCAGCTTATGCACAAGCGCGTCATGAACATGGAAATCGCCGGGCATGAATTCTTCAACTGGGATGGCTCGAAACTTTTCTACGATTTGCAGACGCCGCGCGGCGAGGATTTCTGGCTGGCCTATATCGACCTGAAGACCGGCAAGCGTGTCTGGTATCATATGGAACGCAACGAGTGGTCGGTGCATTTCAACGTGTCGGCGGATGGTGCATTGTTCGCCGGTGACGGCGGCGACGCCGACATGGTGGCCCATGCGCCGGACGGCAAATATATCTACCTCTTCCGCCCGGAGATCATCGAAGATCTCGGCGTGAGCGCGCCGAACGCCGCCGATCTGGTGCGGCCCGGTGTCCTGAGGTCGGAGAAGCTGGTCAATATGAAGGACCACGATTACCGGCTGGAGCCGAACCTGCGGTTCTCACCGGATGGAAAATGGCTTATATTTCATTCCAATATGCACGGACCGGTTCATACCTATGCCGTTTCGGTGGCAAAGGCATGAGTCGAATTTGATCGAATGTGATTATTGTGTGCAAAATGGGGCGCTTCCTGTGGAAGCGCCCTTTTCCAATGCGGGAATCCGAAAAATACAATCGGGTACTGGGAGAATTTTCATAAATTCAAGAAAAATCAAACGTTTGATTTATCTTTAAGACGAAGCCGGTGGTTGTGCCCGTCGAGCGTGAATTGCAACTGTTGTGACATTCTGTGATGTTTTTGTAACGTTCAGCTATCAATTTGATCATTTGTAAGACAAGTGTTGCGCAATATTGCGCATAATGTCTTGACTCATCATAATCAATCAAGACAAATAGCGATGTTCGGGCTTCAGGCGTCGCCAGAGAGGCGCAATGCGTCGAACGGATAACAGTTTGCAACTCTGAATATCGGCCATGTCCATGACGGCAGGGTCGGCGCAAACCGGGCCGCAGAGCCTGGTTACACAAGATTAGGTCAGGCGGTGAAAAGCCGCGCAGGAGGAATAAAGGTGATAAAGACATCCCATCAGGCACGTTGTCTGCGCAATGGAACGGCGCTTGCGCTGATTGCATTGTTCGCGGGCGCCGGCATCGCTTCGGCCCAGACAACGGCCCAGGCAGCAGCCGAGACGACGACCGAAGCGACCACCCAGGCCACGCCGCAGGCCCTGCCGCAAACGGCACCTGAAGACTCCACGACGATTGTCGTCGTGGGCACGCGCGCCTCGCAGCAGAACTCGATCAACCGCAAGAAGAACGCGAAAACGGCAACCGACTCGATCGTGGCCGAGGACGTGGGCAAGTTCCCTGACAAGAACGTGGGCGAAGCCATCTCGCGCATCGCCGGCGTGGCCCTGTCGCGCAGCGATTACGGCGAAGGCGAAACTATCTCCCTGCGCGGTTCGTCTTCGGATCAGGTCAATGTCGAGGTCGATGGCCTCGGTATGCTCGACACCTCGACCACCGGCGGCCTGCAATTTGGCGGCAGCGGCCGCAACAAGGACTTCCGTGATCTGCCCGCCGACCTGATCAAGAGTGTCGATGTCGTGAAAGGATCGACTGCGGCCATGACCGAAGGCGGCATCGGCGGTGCCGTTCTGGTCAATTCGCGCACGGCGCTGGATTTCAAAAAGCCCTTCCTGTCCTTCCGCTTCGATGAATCGGAAAATTCCCTCAGCCGGAAATTCACACCAAGCTACAATCTGATCGCGACGCGCAAATTCCTGAACGATCGCCTGGGTCTGATGGCGAACATCTCGCAAACCAATACCCAGAACGACAACAATGCGATCCAGAACTCCAACGGCGCCACCGGCATGATGCGCAACTGGCTGAATGCCGGTTCGGGCAATGTCGTCGGCAACGCGGCGGTCGATCTGGATGGTTCGGCGGAAAAGACCTTTACCTTCAATCCCGATACTCTGTCCGGTGCGAGCATCAATACGGCCTTCGCCAACAGTACTGAAACCCCGATGTCGCTACTGACCAAATCGGCGGCGGCTCAGACGAAGGCCGACTGTTATGCGGCCTTCCCGCTGTTGAGCGGTAATTCGGCCGAGACGGCGCAGCGCACCAACGAGCTGATGACCTGCCTCAACCAGTGGGGCGATTATGTGCCATCGCTGATCCGCTATTTCGTGCGCCAGAATACCGAAGTGCGTCAGTCCATCGATCTGCGCGCCGATTACAAGGTCAATGACGACCTGAACGTCTTTGTCCGTGGCGTCTGGAACCGCCGCAAGGTGCATGACATGCAACTGACCTACAATGTCGGCGGCATCAACATGAATGCGGCGACGTCGACTGTTCCGGCCAATGGCACCTATCCGGCCTATAACGGTCCGGCCTATCTGGATGTGGACGGTGTGCGTACCGGTATCGCCGGTTCACCCTACTATATCTATGACGGCATCAGTTTAGGCGATGCCAGCGCCACGGCCCTCGCGGCTCAGAGAGCGGCGGCGACAGCCAATGGCGTTCAGGGCGTGGCGGCTAATATCGTGCCCGGTTCGGCGGTGTTCGACGCCAATCACCACCTCTTGTCGGCCACGATCACCGATGGCGCGATCAGCACTGACGAAATCATGAACGTCAATGATGTGCGTTCGTCCTATTTTACGACCGGCTTCGATTTCCACCACGGTCCGATCAAGGCGAACTTCATCGCCGGCCATGCGGAATCGAGTTATTCGCGCTTTGATTACCGTATCAATCCAGGCCTGTCCTACACCTATGGCGCCGCCGATCTTTCGGTCAGCGATTCCGGCCTGTGGAGTGTGGCCTTCCCGGCGGGCCTCGATAATGGCGATCCGTCACTCTATTCCATCACCCGTCCGGCCACGGCGGTCCGCTCGGCCTGTACGGTCACGGCCACCAATCCGTGCGTGGCGGGGCAAACCGGCAGCTATACGGTGGATCAGCAGCCCTGGACCAGCTATTCCTACGGCTTCCAGATGTCGCCGCGTCTGACCGAATCTTCGGAAGACACGGCGCGTTTCGACCTGACCTATGATTTCGAGAACAAGATTCCTTTCGTGAAGGACGTTCAGGCGGGCTTTAACCTGCGCAAGGTCGTCAATAACGGCTGGGACGGCAGCGGCCGCACGGTTCAGGCGGAAAATACCCATAACGGCACCACGCCCTTCATTTCCGACGGAAATGGCGGCTATGTGCAGAACGGCTATGAACCGGCCATCGTCATTGCGCGTCAGAGCCTCCGCTCGACCTTCCGCGCCTGCGATGACACCCTTTACGGCACGGCGGGTACGGCGGCGCCCGCTGGCGCTCTGCCCTGTAACTACGGCTATCTCGCCAATACCGACGCCGCAACACGCTTTGAAGGTGTATTCACGCTTAAGCCCGCCGACCTGGAAAATATTCTCGGTCAGGTCTTCATGGACCCGACGAACCAGTTCTTCAACGGGTATCCGAACCGCGGCAACCTGATCGAGGGCTGGAAGCAGATCGACGTCGCCAAGCTCTACAGCCTGTTGCAGGAAGCCTCCCAAACGTCACAATACAGTGCGGGCGGCGATCCGCTGGCTCACTATAATTTCGATTGTATAAAGCGCTGCGTGGCCAGTGACGGCAATGTCTACGACATGCTGAAGCGCCATTCGTCGGAAAAGACGGCGGCGGCCTACTGGATGGCGGAATTCGAGCAGCGCCTGCCGTGGGGCATGGTATTTAACGGCAACCTGGGTACGCGCGTGGTCCAGACCGATGTGGTCGGCAGCGGCTATATCACGCTCGCGGCTGTCCGTTGTAAGAGCCTGGCCGATTGTGGCCCCAGCACGACCAACGGCAACACGACCACCTATACGGCCCAGACCAATGTGGCGGTCAGCAGCAGCACGACCGACTGGATGCCGAGCTATAACTACAATTTGTGGTTCCTCGATAACAAGGTGGTGGCGCGCTACTATGCGGGCCGGGTGATTTCGCGTCCGGGCATCAACTACCTGCTGCCCGCCGGCACCTGTACCTTCGATGAGCGTTATGATGGCGCGGGCGTGGATAATAAGTGCTCCTCGACCTTCGGTAATCCGTCCCTGAAGCCGTACATCTCGAACAACAAGAACTGGAGCCTTGAATATTACCCGAACCGGGATACCCAGTTCTCGTACGCCGTGTTCAAGAACGACATCCGGTCGGGTGGCATCACGACCCAGACCTACAACGGCGTGAAGCTGCTTGAAGGGACCGGGGCCTACGATCCGGTGACGGGCGATGACAAGAGCCAGGATCTTTACAGCTATACCACCTATGTCAATTCCGGCCCCTATGTTCGTCGCGGTGAGGAATTCGCCTTCAAGACGGCCTTCAGCTTCCTGCCCTGGCGCCTGAAGTATTTCGGCCTGGACGGCAACTATGCAACCATCCAGACCTCGACCTCGGTTGGTGGTGTCCGCGATCCGATCAGTGGCGATGTCATGGCGCCGGCCAACGAGCCAAGCTACTACGGCAACCTGTCGCTGTGGTACGACGATGGCCGCCTGACCGCGCGTCTGGCCTACCAGGCGCGTTCGGAAAGCTTCAACTGTATCTCTTCCTGTACGGTGAGCACCTCGGCCAACTATCCGGGCGATGGCTATCCGGGCGTGCGTCTGCCCTATAACCCTGGTTTCCCGGTCTTTACGTCCAAGACCGAGTACCTGGACTTCAAGGTCAACTACAAGGCCAAGGAGAATCTCGAACTGTTCGTGCAGGCGACCAACATCCTGCAACAGTCCAAGCAGACCGATCAGGGGTCTTACAATGCCTATGAAAACGGCACGCCCTCGATTACCGAAGTCAGCTTCCCTGGCTATCGCGTAACGGCCGGTTTTACCCTGCGTTACCAGTAAGCGTTTGTATCTTGCGTAAAAGGACGCCGGTTCCGAAAGGGACCGGCGTTTTTTCTCCGTATATCCATGTAATATGTAAAAAGACGAGCGGCCTTTTCCGGGGAGGCCGTATTCTGAACGAGGAAGTCCATCATGTCCGATGCCACGAAACCCGGTCTGACGCGCCGTCATGTCATGTCAGGCGGTGTCGCGCTTGCCGCGCTGGCGCTCAATGCGTCGAAAGCCGTAGCTAAAACCGCCGCTCCTCCGGCGACCGAAGCCGTCTGGCTTGATCGCACGGCCCCGGCCTATAGTGAGGGCGTGACCTTCGGCGTGCCGTGGCCGCGCGGGACGGTCAGCGCTAAATCCGGCTTTAGCCTGGGCGACCTGCCGGTGCAGTCCTGGCCCATCGCCTACTGGCCGGACGGTTCGCTGAAATGGTCGGCCCATGCCGTCGGTCCGCAAACCGCCGCGCAAGCCTCATATCCCTTGGCTCCCGGCAAACCGGTCGCATCGGCGGCGCCCCTGTCGGTCAATCAAACGGCGGACGCCTTCACCATCACCGCCGGCGACCTGACCTGGACTGTGCCGAAATCGGGCAAAGCGCTGATCGCCTCCGCCACGCGCGCCGGCAAGCCGGCTATGGGCGCCGTTACCCTGTCCGCCCTGACGCAGAATGCCGCCTCGCTGGACGAGCAGCCCGATCTCAAACAGACAACTTTCGACGGTCAGGTGACAACCGCCTTGCTCGAACAATCCGGGCCGGTGCGCACGGTGATCAAACTCGACGGTCACCATACGGATGGCGCGCGGCAGTGGCTGCCTTTCACCGTCCGTCTGTATTTCTATGCCGGATCGGACGCCGTGCGCATCGTTCACAGCTTCATCTTCGACGGCGACGAAACGAAGGACTTCATCCGTGGTCTGGCGGTCCGGGCGCAAACGCCGATGACCGACGAACTCTATAACCGCCACATCCGCTTTTCCGGCCAGGAAAACGGCGTTTGGGGCGAGGCGGTGCGCCCGCTGACGGGGCTGCGCCGCGATCCCGGCAAGATCGCCCGTGAAGCGCAGATCGCCGGCAAACACGTCGATGCGGCGGATATCGCGCCCGCCGTCGGCAACAATCTGCCCAACTCGCCTTACTGGAACGATTTCACCTGCGCGCAGACGACGCCGGACGGCTACACGATCCGTAAGCGTACCGAACCGGGCCATGCCTTTATCGAGTCCGCCGCCGACCATCGCGCGTCGGGCCTGATGTACGCCGGCAGTCCGCAGGGCGGCGTGGCGCTGGGCCTGAAGGATTTCTGGCAGCGCGCGCCGACCCGCCTCGATATTCGCGGCGCGGCGACCGACACAGCCGAACTGACCGCCTGGCTGTGGTCGCCCGACGCGCCCGCCATGGATATCCGCGCCTGGCGTCCTGACTGGGGCATGGATACCTACGAGAAGCAGAATGACGGCCTTCTGCTCACCTATGAAGATTTCGAACCCGGCTGGAACAAGCCCTACGGTGTTGCCCGCACCAGTGAACTGACCCTGTGGGCGCTGGCCGCCACGCCGGAACGCCAGCGCTTCACCGACATGGCGAAGGTCGTTTCCACCCCGCCGCGCCTGACCGTGACGCCGGAACGCCTGCACCTGATCGACGGCCTGTTCGGGGCATGGAGCCTGCCGGATTCCTCGACGCCGACGCGCGCCCTGATCGAAAACCGTATCACCTATCAGCTCGATTATTACCTGAAGCAAATCGACGAACGCAAATGGTACGGCTTCTGGAACTATGGCGACGTCATGCACACCTATGACGCTGACCGGCACGTTTGGCGCTATGATATAGGCGGCTTCGCCTGGGACAATTCCGAACTCCAGACCGACATGATGTTCTGGTATGGCTACCTGCGCTCCGGCCGTGCCGATGTCTTCCGCATGGCCGAGGCGATGACGCGCCACACCAGCGAGGTCGATGTGCTGCACCTGGGGCCATATAAGGGCTTCGGCACCCGCCATGGCGTCCAGCACTGGGCCGATTCCTCCAAGCAGCCGCGCGTCTCCAATGCCGCCTTCAAGCGCTTCTATTATTACCTGACCGCCGATGAACGCACCGGCGACCTGATGCGCGATCTCGTCACTTCCGACGAAACGCTGAAAACCGTCTATATCGAGCGCAAGGTGGCCACGGCGGGCGGCAGCGGCATCGGTATCCGTGAGCGCGTGGAAGGCATGGTCGATTGCAGCTTCGGCACCTCATGGGGATCGTTCATCGCCGCCTGGCTGACCGAGTGGGAGCGCACCGGCGATACGCGCTGGCGCGACCGCATCCTCACCGGCATGAATTCGATCGCCAAGCTGAAATACGGCTGGTTCTGCGGCGGCGCGCCCTACGATCTGGCGACGGGCAAATTCGTCGGCCCTGGCGATAAGGTGGACGTATCGCACCTCAACGCCGTGTTCGGCGTGATCGAGATCACCGAGGAACTGCTGACCCTGGTGGAAGCGCCGGCCTATAAAAAGGTCTGGCTGGATTATTGCAAATATTACAACGCCTCGCCGGAGGAAATAAAAGCGTTCCTTGGCGTGGTGCCGAAGGACCGCTCCCTGCGCGACGCCCATTCGCGGATCACTGCCTATGCGGCGCGGGAATTGAAAGATCCGAAACTGGCCGAGCGCGCCTGGCAGGAGTTCCTCGAAGGCGACAACCGTCGTTTCCGCACTAATTTGCAGCCGAAAACCGAGCGGATCGACGGCCCGGCCGTGCTGTATCCGGTGGATGAGGATGCGCGGATTTCGACCAACGGCGCGGCGCAATGGGGACTGGCGGCGATCGAAAATCTCCAGCTTATCGGCGATTCCGTCGAGACATACGGCGCGAAATACGCTAATCCCTGAAAACAATAATCAGACAATTCAACAGGGACTGTCCATGAAACGAATCCTTACCGCCTTCGCCGCCGGCGCCGCGCTCCTGCTGGCCTCGGCGCATGCTGAAACCCATGCCGAGACCTTGGTGGCCACCGGCAGCCTGCACGCCGATCAGCCGGGGCCGCAGATCAGCCGCTATATCTACGGCCAGTTCTCCGAACACCTCGGCCGTGGCATCTATGATGGCGTGTGGGTCGGTGAGGACTCGAAAATCCCCAATGTGCGCGGCATCCGTACCGACGTGGTGACGGCGCTGAAAGCCATCCATGTGCCGGTCATCCGCTGGCCGGGCGGTTGCTTCGCAGACGAATATCACTGGCGCGACGGCATTGGTCCACGCGACCAGCGTCCGGTACGCAAGAACAACTGGTGGGCCGGTTCCGACGAAACCAACGCCTTCGGCACCCACGAGTTCATGGATTTTGTCGGGCAGGTGGGGGCCGATCCCTACATCTCGATCAATGTCGGCTCATCGAATCCGACCGAGATGCGCGAGTGGATCGAATACATGACCTCATCAGGCGACGACACCCTGGCGAAGGAGCGCCGCAGGAACGGTCAGGATACGCCATGGAAAACGCCTATCATCGGCTTCGGCAACGAGGCCTGGGGCTGCGGCGGCGAAATGACGCCGGAATTCTATTCCAATGAACTGCGCCGCTATTCCGGCTTCTATCACCGCAGCGCCGATAATCCGACGGTGCGCGTGGCCTCCGGCGCCAATGCCGGCGATACCAACTGGACCGACGTGGTGATGAAGAACGCCGCGAAGCAGATCGACGCCCTGTCGCTGCACTACTACACCCTGCCGACCGGAAAATGGGACAGGAAGGGGCCATCGACCGGCTTCGACGCCCAGGCCTGGGCTGATACCTTCGCGGGTACGCTGAAAATGGACAAGCTGATCGCCGATCATTCGGCGGTGATGGATAGCTACGATCCGAAGAAGCGCGTCGGCCTGTATGTCGATGAATGGGGCACCTGGTACGATGTCGAACCCGGCACCAATCCGGGCCACCTCTACCAGCTCAATACCCTGCGCGACGGCGTGCTGGCGGCGGTCAATTTCAACATCTTCCACCACCATGCCGACCGGGTGAAGCTGACGGCCATCGCCCAGACGATCAACGTTCTCCAGGCCATGATCCTGACGGAAGGCGACCAGATCGCCCTGACCCCGACCTATTACGCCTATCAGATGTACGTGCCCTTCCAGGACGCCACCGAACTGCCGCTCGATGTGACGGCGCCGACCTTCACCCAGGGCGACAAGACCCTGCCGGCGTTCAACGCCTCGGCGGCGCGCGGCAAGGACGGCAAGGTCTATATCGGCCTGGCCGGCATGGACCCCAAGGATGCGGTCAGCCTGACCATCGACCTCGGCGGCCTTAAGGTGTCGAAGGTATCCGGGCAGGTGCTGACGGCTGATAAAATGGACGCCATGAACGCCATCGGCCAGCCGGCAACGGTCAAGCCGGTCGATTTCAAGGGCGCGAAAATCGCTGGCGGCAAGCTGACCGTGACCCTGCCGGCGAAGTCGGTCGTGGTGCTGGCTCTGCAATGACCGACGCGCCATTGCCCCGCGTCATTGCGCTTTCCGATGGCGCGGATAATGCCCTCGAAGGCGCGTGGCCTGACCGCAAGCTTCCGGCGGTCACGCGCGCCGAACTGTGGGCCTTCGAGGTGGAAAAGCCGAAAGGGCAGGTGCTGATCTGCGCCGGCGGCGGCTATCTCCAGCTCATGACGGACCGCGAGGGCGTCGAGGTGGCGGCGTGGCTCAACGCCAACGGTTACAGCGCCTATGTCTTGATCCACCGTTTGCCGGGCGCTGCCGATGGCCGGGGCGGCGTGTGGCCTGCGGATATAGCGCTCACCGACGGCCTGGCGGCGCTGAAGCAGATCGGTGACGGCCCATTATTTTTGACGGGCCTGTCATCCGGCGGACATCTGGCGGGAACCCTTGCCTGCCAATCGGGGGTGACGGCAGCGGGCGTCGTCATCGCCTATGCCCCAATCAACGCCAACCACCGCGATTACAAGGCGCCGAAAGGCAAGCCCGACTATCCGCCGGTGGAAAAACAGGCTTTTTACAACGCCTGGCCCATCGGCATCCGGGCCGAACCGCATGGCGTACCCGCTTGCCCGGTGTTTCTGGCCTATGCCCTGCACGACAAGGCTGTGCCGGTCGAACACGCGCTGAACTTCATCCTGACGGCGCGCGATGCCGGCCTTGACCTTGACGCGCATATCTTCGGGCAGGCGCCACACGGTTTCGCCCTGCGCGATACGTCAGGCAGCCATGCAGCCTGGCCCGACCTTGCTCTGCAATGGATGACCGCCAGACTGGGGTAAGGGGAAAGCGGTCTTAGGGCGGCGCGCAGGCAAAAAAAACGGCCGTTTTGCGGGAAGGGAGCAAAACGGCCAATGTTCCATTCAGGGAAAGAGGAACAGAAAAACAGCGGGAGATCTTTAGCTAGGAAAAAGTACGACAATAGTCAAGGCGAAATTGATCGAAAGTGATATATAAATGTCCTTTGTGACTGAAATTGATTAATTGCGTGGTCGCTAGATGAGTGGCGCCGGACTTCAGCCTTGAACAGACGCCCCTCGGTAGTGGTGCGACTTTTTTACAACAAAATCCGCATATTGCGGCATATAGTCATGAAACCGGCGCGTTTGGGGAACGGAAAACGCCCGTTGGTTGCGTGAAAGAAACAAGCCACACAATAGATTTCAATCAGGAATTAACACGAATGCGTCCTCTTTCCCCGCCGTCCCGCCGCTTGCGCCATGTCAGTCCGCTGGTGCTTGCCGCCGCGGCGCTTCTGGGACCGGCCGCGCACGCGCAAACTCCGGACGTTCCACCGGCGGACGCCAATGCGGCTCAGAATACGGCTCAGGCGAAGACGCCGGAGCCGGAGAAGGCGGCCAATGCCGGTCAATCCGGCCAGTCGGGCGGAACGGAAGGCGAAACGACCGTCGTCACCGTGACCGGCCAGAAGCCGGCGGTCCAGCACAAGGTTGACCGCGATGTCTATGACGTGACGCAGGACCCTGACGCCGCCACCGGCACGGCCAGCGATGTCATGAATAATATCCCCGCCGTCACGGTCGATTCCGACGGCACCGTTTCCCTGCGTGGCGATTCCAATGTCCAGGTCTATGTCAACGGCAAGCCCAACGCTCAGATGCAGGGCGATAATCGCGGGCCGCAGTTGCAGAGCATGTCGGCTGACGACATCGACTCGATCGAGGTCATGACTAATCCGTCGGCGGCGTTCGGATCGGATACCGGCGGCGGCATCATCAATATCGTGCTGAAGAAGGGTCGTCATATTAAACCGAAGACCTCGGTCAATCTCAATCTCGGTAACGAAGGACGCAGCGGCATCGGTTTCCGTTCCGGCACCAATATCGGCAAGCTGACCCTGAATGGCAGCGTGAATATCCGCAATGACAGCCGCAAATCCGGTTCTTTCAGCGATCGCACCCGCATCGATCCTCAATCCGGAAACACCCGCCGCAGCACTCAGGAAAATCTCAGCAACACCCGCAACAGCAATGTTTCCGCCAATCTGACCGGCGATTACGACCTGTCCGACAACGATACCCTGACCGGCGAACTGACTTATTCGCGGCGAACCCAGTCCGGCTATACCGCCACGGAATACAACGACCTCGACAGCGCCGGCAATGTGACCGCCGACAGCGCGCAGGTCGGCGGTAATGGCGGCCATAATGAAAATTCTGGCGTCAAGCTGACCTGGGACCACCGCGGCGCGGGCATGGACGGCGAAGACTTCAAGATGCAGTTCGGCCACAGCCAGTCCGATCAGGGCAATGACCGCGACTACCGGCAGATCTATCACCTGCCGGCCCAGGCGATGTCGCTTTACGCCGTCCGCAACACGACCCGCAACAGCATCGACGATTTCAGCGGCGACTGGACCCATCCGATGAAGAACGACACCCAGCTCCAGGCCGGGTGGGATATCCAGAGAACCGTCAGCGAGGCCTATAACTACCGCGCTCTCAACCATGCCGAAGGCACGCCCGAACAGGCCAATCCGGCCTACACCAACCAGTTCAATGTCGATCAGACCATATCGGCGGCCTATGTCACCTACCAGAAGGCCTGGGGCAAGCTGAGCGTGCAGACAGGGATCCGGGTGGAAGACCTGCATGAGGTGCTCAATCAGGTGACCTCGGATATCCGCGCCAAGGTCGATTATGTCACCTGGAGTCCCAGCCTGTTCGCCATGTACAACCTGACGGACAAGGACCGCCTGAAGGCCAGCTACAGCCACAAGATCGTGCGGCCGGGCGCCAACCTGCTCAATCCCTTCCTGCGCTACGGCGATGCGCAGAACGTCAGTTCGGGCAATCCCTACCTCGATCCGGAACAGGTCGAGAGCTATGAGGTCGAATACAGTCATACCGCCCAGGCGCTGAACTATTCCGGTACGCTGTTCTACAAGACGACGCGGGATAATTTCGCGCAGGTGTCGAGCTTCTTGCCCGACCAGCCGGACGTGCTACTGACGACCAGCGCCAATCTGGGATCGCGCAAGGACACCGGCCTGCAATTCTCGATCAATGGCAACATCGAGCGAAAATTGCGCTACGGCCTGAACGGCGTGCTGGGCTATGCCGTTTCGGATTCTACCGATTACATCACCCATTTGCCGGTCCACCGCGAGAGCGGCAATTCCAGCGGCAACCTCTATGCGCGCTATATGCCGGACAGCCGGAACACCTTCGGCATCAATGTGCGCTATCGCGGACGCCAGTTGACGACCCAGGGCTACCGCACCGGCACGACGGTGCTCAACCTGTCCTACCAGCGGCAACTGATTCCGCAGAAACTGGTGCTCGATATCAATGGCCGCGACGTGCTGAGCAGCGATGAATCGCGCACCATCACCGATACCAGCAATGTCAAGGCGATCAACGAGCGCTATGATTACGGCGCCACCTTCATGCTGGGCCTGCGCTATACCTTCGGTGCGGTGGCGCAGCGCCAGTCCGTTGATCGCCCCGATGATCGTCAATGGCAGGGCCGTGGCCGTGGTGGCCGTGGCGGCGGTTTCGGTGGCGGTGACGGCCCCGAATAAGGGGGTGGCCCTGTGTCCGGCCGTTATTGGCCACGATATCGGGATATTCATCCTGGCAAGGTGAATTTTTTCGCCCTTACTTCCGATTCATGAGTCAAGTTGGAAAGGGCAGGGGATGTGACATAATATTTGTTCTGCGGGGGGATGATCCGCTTGCATGCTTAATTCGTACATTGTATACGATATAATGTTTAATGCGAACAGACGTGGAGTAATAAGATGACCATCGATTGGCGGGGCGTATTTCCGGCCGTAACGACGCAATTCACCGAAGACCTTTCAATCGATTATGCCGAAACGCAACGCGTTGTCGATGACCTGATCAGGGACGGGGTGACCGGGATCA